>Ga0070731_10001320_pt1 | contig 26033 bp, 19 predicted proteins | sample Coa_R1_2_FD_66448 | JGI IMG/M metagenome (GOLD analysis project Ga0070731, IMG submission 66448) | Surface soil microbial communities from Centralia Pennsylvania, which are recovering from an underground coalmine fire - Coalmine... | ecosystem: Environmental > Terrestrial > Soil > Unclassified ... | reverse complement strand
CCCGTCTTGCGCGTGTTCCTCAAAAGCGCAAAGGGGCGCGTTTTGCCGCGCCGCCATATAAGCGAGGAACTCCTCAGATTCAAGCGGCGCGGATCGCCCCGTCTTGCGCGTGTTCCTCAAGAGATTTTGGCGGCTGGACAGCCCCGAGCCTCGGTGGTAGCCTTCTGAAGATGGCAGAGTCGCCACAGGAAGTCACTCAACTGCTGCAGGCGTGGAGCGGGGGCGAGCAAGGCGCGCTCGATAAACTCGCCCCGGTGGTTTACCGGGAGCTGCACCGGTTGGCGCAACGCTATATGGCCCAGGAACGGCCCGGCCAGACGCTACAGGCCACCGCGCTGGTGAACGAGGCCTACCTGCGCCTGGTGGACGTGAAGCAGGTGAGCTGGCAAAACCGCGCTCACTTCTTCGCCGTTTCCGCGCAATTCATGCGGCGCATCCTGGTGGAGCGGGCGCGCGCGCGGCGCACCCTGAAGCGAGGCAGCGCCGGGCCGGCCGTTACATTCGATGAAGCCTTGCTGATCTCGGCGGCCGCCGGGCCCGACCTGGTGGCGCTGGACGATGCGCTGAAGGACCTGGCGGCCATAGATCCGAGGCGAAGCCAGGTAGTGGAGCTGCGCTTCTTTGGCGGGCTGACGGTCGAGGAAACCGCGGAGGTGCTGCACGTCTCGCCGGTGACCGTCATGAACGATTGGAAGTTCGCCAAGGCGTGGCTCCTGCGCGAGCTGGGCGGCCGCGCGGGCGGGCCACCAGGTGATGCTGGCGGGCCGCCGTGATGGACCGGGAACGCTGGGAGAATCTGGTGCGCTTGCATAGCGCGGCCCTGGAGCACGAAGAAAGCCAGCGCAGCGCCTTCCTGCGGGAGGCCTGCGCCGGGGACCACGATCTGCGCCGGGAACTGGAATCGCTGCTGGCTTACGAGAAGAAGGGCGAAGCCTTCATGGAGACTCCCGCGTTGCAGGCGGCGGCTCGGGAGCTGGCCGGCGAAAAGACGGCGCTGGCTCCCGGAACTCACCTGGGTCCCTATGAGATCCTGGCGTCCATCGGCGCGGGCGGCATGGGCCAGGTGTACCGCGCGCACGATCCGCGGTTGAAGCGGGATGTCGCCATCAAGGTCCTGCCGGCGGCCATGGCGCTCGATCGGGCGCACATCGCCCGATTCGAACGGGAGGCGCGCGCGGCCAGCGCCCTGAATCACCCGAATATCGTGTCGGTTTACGACCTGGGACTGGAAGGCCAGACCTACTGGATCGCCACCGAACTGGTGGTTGGGGAGCCCCTCAAGAACTTAATCGAACGCGGACCGCTGCCGGTTCGCAAAACCATCGAGATCGCCGCCCAGATTGCCGGCGGGCTGGCGGCGGCGCACGCGGCCGGCGTGGTCCATCGCGATCTGAAGCCGGGCAACATCATGGTCACGCGGGAAGGCCGCGTGAAGATCCTGGACTTTGGACTGGCCAAGCGCCGCACGGGAGCGGATGGCGTGCCGGAGGATCTCACCCATACCGGCACGGTCATGGGCACGGCGGCATACATGTCGCCGGAGCAGGTGCGCGGAGAGGCCGTGGATCAGCGCTCGGACATCTTCTGCCTGGGCCTGGTTCTGCATGAAATGTTGTCCGGCAAGCGGACGTTCACCGGCGAATCCTCCGTTCACGTCATGCACGCCATCTTGACGGAGGATGCGCCGGAGCTGCCTCCCGGCGTGCCTGCCGGGTTGGCGCGCATCGTGGCCCACTGTCTGGAGAAGGAAGCCGGCGCACGATTCCAGTCCGCGGCGGACATCGGTTTTGCCTTGGGATCGATGGCCGGCGCGGAGCGGACCGCCGCCGGCGGCGCCCTGCAAAGCGCTCGCCATTCAAATAAGGATAAGACCGCGGCACGTCTGCTGGCCGGTGCGGTAGTGGTGGTCACGCTGTTGCTCGCTGCATTAGCCTTGGTTTACTTCCGGCAGAAGCCCGCCGCCCCGCCAGTGGTCCGCATGAGCCTGCTGCTGCCGGAAAAATCGCGCGTCGTGTCGCTGGCGGTTTCTCCCGACTCGCGCGAAATCGCCATGGTTCTGGTGAAGGACGGAACGCAGCAGATCTGGGTGCGGCCTCTGGATGCGCTGGAGCCTGCCGTGCTGCCCGGGACCGATGGCGCACTGGATCTATTCTGGTCGCCCGACAGCCGCTACATCGGTTTCTTTGCGGATGCCAAGATGAAAAAGATCGAGCACTCCGGCGGCCCTGTGCAAACGCTTTGCGACGCGCTGGGCGCCGCCGGCGGGGCCTGGAACCCGAACGGCGAAATCCTGATCGCGGGGTTGTCGCGGGCGCAGACGATTCCCGCCGGCGGCGGGACGCTTTCGGATCTGCCGAATCATGCGCCGGTGACCGATCTGTATCCGACCTTCTTGCCTGACGGACGGCACTACCTGGCGTCGCGCGGCCGTTCGGGTACGCCTGAAGCAGGCGTCTGGGTCATTCCCATGGACGGACCGGCCATACGGCGAATCCTGCCGGATCTGGGCAAGACCGATATCGTCCAACCAACCGCAGGGAGCCCGATGGGGCAGCTCCTCTTCACGCGCAACGGTACCCTGATGGCGCTGCCGTTCGATATGCAGCGGCTGGAGCCGGCGGGGGATCCCAGCCCCATCGTGCGGTCGATTGTGGCTAGCTACCCTTCTCGATGGTTGGCCGCGGGCTCGCCGGAAGGACTGCTTGCATATGTATCCGGCCCGCACCGGGAGCGGCAATACATGTGGCGCGACAGGCAGGGCAGAATTCTCGGCACGTCGCCGGATGCCGGCAACGCCATAGCCATTTCGCCGGATGGCAAGCTGATGGTGGGCGATCGCAGCGATGGCATATGGGTGTTGCCGATCGGCGGCGGAGCCGGCACACGGATATTGATGGTTGGCCCTGGCAGCGGCAATACCATCTGGTCGCCCGACGGCCGGTTCATCGCGCGTTCGGTGGACGGGGGAATTGGCCGCATGGCCGCGAACGGCAGCGGGAGCATCGATGTCCTGTATCGCGTGAAGGCCTGGCCCGCCGGGGGTCTGGTGGCTCCGAAAAGCTGGTCGCCGGATGGGCGGTTCATCTTATTCGACAGGGTGATTCCGGGCACCCCGGCAGACTTGTTTGCGATCGATGTCCAGCACGAATCCAGTCCCATTCCGATAGCCACCACGCCGGCCAATGAAAGCCAAGGGCAGTTTTCGCCCGACGGACATTGGGTGGCCTACACTTCCAACGAGTCGGGGGTGAGCGAGATCTACGTGGTTCCGTTTCCACCCTCGCCCAGCGGTGGGAAATGGCTGGTGTCGCGCGGCGGTGGCGTGCAATCTCGATGGCGGCGCGACGGCAAGGAGCTGTTTTATATCTCTCCGGACTCGAGACTGATGGCCATGGAGGTGAAGACGCAGCCGGAATTCCAGTCCGGCACGCCGCAAGCGTTATTCATGACGGAGCTGATCGACACCGGAATCCGCTCGGGGCCAATGAGCTGGGACGTGGCGCCGGATGGTCGGTTCCTCTTCATTACGGAGAGCTCGATTGACGCGTCTGTCACGGTCGTGCTGAACTGGCGCGCGGGGATGAAGTAAGCCGGGGGCTGGTAAACGTTTCCGCTTTTCTTTCATCTATTAGCGAAATCGGCATCCAAGGTAACGGGCACGCGGCCGTTCTCAACCACGAAGCGCCGGATATGTTCATCGGCTGCTCCCGAAAGACCAGCCTGGCCCATGCCAAACCACGCTCCCGGATAACCGATTTGCCGGTTTCACTCGTATCGGAGCGCGATCATCGGGTCCACCCGGGCCGCGCGCCGCGCGGGCAGATAACAGGCCGCCAGCGATACGGTCGCGAGTATTACCGGCGCGGCCGTGTACACCACGGGATCGAATGCGCTGACTTCGTACAGAATTCCGGCCAGTACCCGTCCCAGCCCTAGCGCCAGCACCATGCCGGCCGCGATTCCCACCAGGCTCACCGAAAGCCCCTCGCCGAGAATGAGCTTCAGCGTATCGGCGGAGTCGGCGCCCAGCGCCATGCGGATGCCCAGTTCGCGGGTGCGCTGCGCCACCATGTACGCCTTCACTCCGTAGAGCCCGATCACGGCCAGCACCAGGGCGACGATGCCGAAGATCGTGAGCATACGCGCACCGGTGCGGACGATCCACAGATCGAAGCTGGCGTCCAGGTGATCGCGCATCGTTTTCAGCGACAACACGGGCAGCCGCGGGTCCACGGCACGCATCTCGCGGCGGACGCTATCGAGCAGGCCGGTCTTCCCCGCCGCGGCGGTCTTCAGGTGAAGCTGCATGTTGGCCTGATACTGCTGTCCGAATGGCACGTAAAGGTGGGGCTGAAGGTCGCGGCCGATGATGTGGTCCTGCACGTTGCCCACGATTCCGACTACCTCGATATCCTCGGCCGGCTTGGTTCGGTCGTCCGCATCCATCCGAAGATGCCTGCCGATTGCTTCCGCGCCCGGCCATAGGCGCTCCGCGGCGAGTTTATCGATCACCGCAACGTGGGCATGCGCCGCGCTGGCCGCCTCGCTGCGCATGAAAGTGCGGCCGCGGAGCAGCGGGATTCCCAGGGTCTTGAAATAGTCTTCGCTGACGATGTTGTAAGTGGCGCCGACGTGTTTGGCTCGGCCGTCGCCCTTGCCCTCTTCGGCCGCACGAAGATCCTTCCCGAAGGAGGTCATGCCGAACGGAACCGCAGCTGCGACGGCGGCCGATTCCACCCCGGGAATGCCGCGCATGCGGCTCAGCAAAGTACTGTACGCTTGCCGGCCGGCCGTTTCGTCATACCCGGCGAGGCTGGGATCGAGTTCGGCAATCAGGCCGTTATCGAGCACAAACCCGGGAGCCACGTTGGCCGCGTGAATCGCGCTCCGGACGAACAGGCCGGATGCCGTGAGCATCATCAGCGACAGCGAGAGTTGGCCCATTACCAGCAGGTTGCGGCGGGAAAACAGCCCGCGGAATCTGCCTGCCGCTTCGTCGCCCGAAGCTTTTTTGAGATCGCATACCACGTCCGGCCGCGACAGCTTCCAGGCCGGTCCCAGGCTGAATAGCACTGTGCTGAACACGCAGAAGCCCATGGTCGCGCCGAGCACGCGCACATCCGGCCCCGCGTGGTAGACGATCTCGAGCGGCGCAAGCCGGCCCAGAGATGCCACCAGGAGGGAAGTGCTCCAGGCCGCCAGGACCAATCCCCCGATGCCGCCGAACACCGAAAGGATCAGCCCTTCGGTGAACAACTGCCGGACGATTCGACCGCGTCCGCCGCCGATCGCGAGGCGAATGGCGATCTCCTTGCGCCGCGCGGTGCCGCGAGCCAGCATCATGTTCGCGAGATTGAGGGAAGCGATCAGCAACACCACTCCGGCCATCGAGAGCAGCAGGATGGCAGGCATCCTCAATTCCGCATCGTTGCTGGGGTTGGTGGAGATGTTGAGCCTGGACAACGGGCTGGTCATGAACGTCTGGTTTCGGTTTTCACCCGGGTAAGCCTTCTCCAACTGCGCTGCGGCCACCGCCAGTTGCGCGTCGGCCCGCTGCGCGGTCACTCCCGGCCGCAGACGGCCCACCAGGATCAGGGTATGGTGGTCTCGCGCCTCGAGAGACCTTCCGTGCCCCTCGAAATCGTTGATCACCGACTGATAGGCGCCCAGCGGCAGGTACAGCTCGGAACTGATCAGCGCCGTGGTTCCCGTAAAGCCCTCGGGCGCGATGCCGACGATCGTGAAGATCCTCCCGTTGATGCGGATGGATTTCCCAAGAAGGTTCCGGTCGCCGGTCTTCCGCCAGTAGGAGTAGCTGACAATGGCCACCGTGGAGTTCGAGCCCGGGCGCTCTTCGGCGTCCGTAAAGGCGCGGCCCTGGAACAAAGGCACGCCGAACGTCGCGAAGTAATTGGAAGAAACCACGTCCGCGAATACCCGCCGGGTCACGTCGCCTTCGGCCACTCCGACCATCGCCATGTCATGCGCCATGAGACTGCTGAATACCTGGTTCTTTTCGCGCAGGTCGACGTAGTTCGGATACGAGAACGCGCGGTAGTTGTCGGGCTTTTTGGTGTCGCGGCTGTAGCAGCCGGCCAGTTCCGACGGGTTCTTGATGTACAGCGGCTTCAGCAGAAATGCGTTCACCAGGCTGAAGATGGCGGCGTTAGCGCCGATGCCGAGCGACAGCACAACCACCGCGGCTGCCGTAAATCCGGGTTTCGACAACATCGTTCGAATCCCATAGCGCAAGTCTTGCCAAAGGTAATCCATGGTTTCCTGGCCCCCGTAAGAAGGTAATACGCACGCTGTCCAATCGGCGTTCAGTCGAAACGGCTACGCGAGATAATCATATGGAGCCGGCCGGCCGTCATGCATACTTCCCGGGCGTTTCGGGCTGTCGTCCGTCAGCGTGCGGGCTTTACCGGCGAGTCGGACTACGCGCCTACTGATGCAGTGAGAATCCGGACGGCAACGCTGCCTCAAGATTGATTTGTTCTCCGGTGATGGGGTGCTCGAATTTCAGAAATTGGGCGTGCAGGAAATATCCTCCATCGCCGGGGAGGCCCGGGAGAATTTCAAGAGGCTGGCCGGTTAAGCCGTACAGAGGGTCGCCTACCAGGGGATGGCCGATGGATGCCAGATGGATTCTGATTTGATGAGGGCGGCCCGTGTTTAGGCTTACCTCAAATGTTGTGGTGCTGGTGGTGCGTGAGATCACCTTTGCCAGTGACTTTGACGGTTTACCACTTGGGTTGGCAGCCCACACCGAACCGATGAGCGGGTGCCGTACGAGGCCGATGGGTATGAGGATTTCGTAGGCGTCGTGCTGTGCAATGTTTTGCGCCAGCGCCCGGTAGATTTTTTGAATTTTGGGTGTGTTCCAGTTTGTGAATAGATTAGAGGCCGCCTGCGGTGTTTTGGCGAAGAGGACGATGCCGCTGGTGGCTCGGCCCAACCGGTGGACAGGGTTTGCGTTGGGGGTTTGCTTTTGCACCAGGCGCAGGAGGGTGTTTTCCATGAAGCCGCCGCCCGGGAGCGTGGGCAGCCCGCTGGGTTTGTTGACGGCCAACAGATGGCGATCTTCAAACAGGACTTCAAAGTGCCGGGGGGAGTCTGGTTCGATCCAGGGTGGACGGTTCCAGACAAGGGTTTGGCCTAAAGTGACCGATTCGCTTCCGTTGGCGGTGAGGCCGTTGAGGGTCACTTCGCCGTTGTTCAGTTTTTCTTGCCAGGCTTGGGCGGTCGAGTGGGGGTAAAGGCCCGCCAAGTGGGAGAGCAGGGTTTGTGCGGGGTATTTGCTGCTGATGGTTGTGGTGTAGGCATAGCCCCGGTTGAGCATGTAGTTTGAGTGTAAGCTATGGCATCTGCGGCGCGGCGGCCGGAAGTGTTTTTGCGATGCCCCGCTCCAGATCGGGTACATCGCGTTCGCGAGATTCCTGGTGCGCTTCATCAAGTGGGGCAGCCGCTTCCGCTTGCCGTCTTGTCCCGGATCATACGAATTATTTCGTTGACAGACGAATAGATTCGTATGATACTCGAAGCGTGGCCTCCCGATCCCTTTCCAAAGAGCCCGCTCCCCCGCCGCTTCCCACCGCCGCCGAAATTGCCATCCTGGCGGTGCTGTGGCGTCGAGGCGCCAGCACCGTGCGCGAGGTGCATGAAGCGCTGGGTAAGGACAGTGGATATACCACCACGCTGAAGTTGCTGCAGCTCATGTTCGAAAAGGGACTGGTGGTGCGCAACGAGCGCTACCGCTCGCACCTTTACGAAGCGCGCGCACCCAAGGAGCAGACCCAGCGGCAGATCGCCGGCGACATGTTGAAGCGCGCATTCGAAGGATCGGCGAAGAGCCTGTTGCTGGGAGCGCTCGCCGCGCAGCCGGCTTCAGGCCAGGATCTGGCCGAGATACGGAGTCTGTTGGACGAATTCGAAAAGAGGAGGGGAAAACAATGATCACGCTACTGAACCAGCCGTGGACCGAGCGTCTGGGCTGGACGCTTCTGCATTTTCTGTGGCAGGGACTTCTGGTGGCAGCCCTCTATGCGCTCGCCCGGGCTTTGGCCGGTGGCCGCATTTCGGCGCGCGGCCGCTACGCAATTGCCTGCGCTTCGCTGCTGGCGATGACCGTGGCGCCTGCTCTCACTTACTGGTGGCTTGGAAATTCCGGGCAGGCGGCGCGGACGGGGACCTTACCGATTGGGGCGCCCGGCAGCTTGCCCCTGGGGTTGCGTACTCACCGGTCGCCGATCCCTGGCAACAGGCGATCCCGTGGATTGTAATGGCGTGGTTCGCTGGCGCCGCCGCGTGTTCCCTCCGGCTGCTCATGGGATTCATCTCCGCGGCGGCTCTGCGGCGTTCGCCTCATGCGCCGGTGCTCACCGAATGGCAGCAAACCCTCGACCGGCTGATCGAACGCATGCACGTGTCGCGAAGCGTGCGGTTGCTGGCCACCGATCGGGTGGACTCTCCTTCGGTCATCGGCTGGCTTCGCCCCGTGATTCTCGCCCCGGTGGGCGTGCTGTGTGGGCTCGCACCCGGGCAGGTAGAGGCCCTGTTGGCGCACGAACTGGCGCATGTCCGGCGGCACGACTACCTGGTGAACGTTCTGCAAGGGATCGCCGAGAGCCTGCTCTTTTACCATCCGGCGGTGTGGTGGATCTCAAACCAGATCCGGGCCGAGCGCGAGCATTGTTGCGATGATCTCGCCGTTGCGGCGTGCGGCGATGTGCTGGTGTACGCTCGCGCACTGGCGGAATTGGAATCAATGCGGCCGGCACATTTCAAGGCGGCGCTGTCTGCCAGCGACGGTTCGCTCCTGCGCCGGATCCGGCGGCTGGCCGACCCGGTGGCGGCGCACAGGCCTGCCGGATGGGGAGTGGCCTGGTCGTTGGGTGCCCTGCTGCTATTGGGGATCGCGGGAGTTGCGGTGACCGGCGCGCAAGGACAAAGCCTGCCGGCGGTGAACCTCAAGTGATCATCAGCGATATGTCGCAGTATGACGGCGTAGCCGCGATTGTTTTGCGATGATGGCTTCGTTGTTCGCCCGGAACCAGAGGCAGTAACAACTCTGGCAAAAAATTAATCCCTTGCCACTCACTTACTTACACCCGCCGCCTGGCCGCAATCCTTACGCCGCCGTGCTCTCCTGGGAATAGGAAGGCGCGTATGCGCCGGCCCCTAGAATTCACGATCTCCAATCGCCTGACACACGAAAAAAACGAAACGAACCCAAAATGGTCACAGAAAACAAAGGACTTCTAAGTCCATCCGCCCAATTCACCTCCTCCAATCAACTCCCCCGATACCGGACGCCCAGTCACGAAAACGAACACCCGTCGCCCGCTTCAGCCCCTGTTTTCCAACACTTGCGGCTGGCGCATGGCATGCTAGGGAGTCACCCATGGAACGTCTGGCACTCGACCTCCGTCTGGCCCTCCGCCGCCTCCGCCAAAACCCGACCTTCTCCATCGTGGCCGTGCTCACCCTGGCCCTGGGCATCGGCGCCAATACCGCCATCTTCAGCGTGATCGATGCCGCCCTCCTGCGCCCCCTCCCCATCGCCCGCGCCTCGGAAGTTGTGTCCCTCAACGAGACCCTGGCCGGCGACACCTTCCCCACCCTCTCGTTCCCCAATTACCGCGACGTGCGCGACCGCAACACCGTCTTGTCCGGCCTGGTCGCCTACCGCTTTCTGCCCGCCAGCCTCGGCATGCCCGGCAATAGCCAGCGCCTGTGGGGCTATCTGGTCACCGGAAATTATTTCGAAATGCTGGGCGTAGGCGCCGCCCGCGGCCGCGTTTTCCGCCGCGATGATGACCTCCGCCCCGGCGGCCACCCCGTCGCCGTCCTCAGCTATGCCTGCTGGCTCAAACGATTCGCGGGCGACCCCGCCGCGGTGGGCCGCGCCGTCAAATTCAACGGTCTGGATTTCACCATCCTCGGCGTCACGCCGCCCGGCTTCTTCGGAACCGAGCTCTATTTCACGCCCGACGTTTTCTTCCCCATGATGATGCAGAAGGAGCTCGAAGGCGGCGGTGGCTCGCTTGAGAACCGCGGGAACAGCAATTACTTCGTCGCCGGCCGCCTCAAACCCGGCGTCACCATGCCCCAGGCTCAAGCCGGGCTGAACAGCGTCGCGCGCGGCCTGGCGCGGGAGTATCCCAAAGACGATGACGGGATGAAAATCACCCTCAGCCCTACGGGCCTCGCCGGAAATTATATTCGCGGCTCCGTCATCGGATTCGCCGCCGCCCTGTTCGGAGTCTCCTGCCTGGTTCTGCTGCTTGCCTGCACCAACCTGGCGAGCATGCTCATGGCGCGCGCGGCCGACCGCCGCAAAGAGATCGCCCTGCGCCTGGCCGTGGGCGCGGCGCGCATCTCCCTGGTGCGCCAACTCCTGACCGAGAACCTGCTGATCGCCCTCCTCGGCGGCGCCGGCGGCCTGCTGCTGGCCGTATGGATCACCGATGCGCTGTCCTCCTGGCATCCGCCCACCGATATCCCGCTGGTCATCAACGCCGCCCCCGATGGCCGCGTCTTCCTCTTTGCCCTGCTGGTCTCCGTGCTCACCACCCTGGTCTTCGGACTGCTGCCCGCCATCCAGGCCGCCCGCACCAACCTGGTCGGCGCGCTCAAGAATGAGGCCATCTCCGAAAAATTGCGCCACTGGCAGCTTCGCGATTACATGGTGGCCACCCAGGTCGGACTCTCCGCCCTGCTGCTGGTCTGTTCCGTGCTCGTGGTCCGCAGCCTGCAGCGCGCGCTCGACGCCCCCATCGGCTACAACCCTAAAGGCGCCGTCACCGCATCGTTCGATCTCAATATCCAGGGCTATAGCGAAGCCCGCGGCCGCGAGTTCCAGCATCGCCTCCTCGATAAAGTGCGCGCCATCCCCGGCGTCCGCTCGGCCGCCCTCGTCGATTGGCTGCCGCTCACCTTGAACAGTTCGTCGGACGCAATTTTCATTGAAGGTCAGCCGGTTCCCAAAGCCGCCGAAGCTCCCATCGCCTACAGCTACTCGGTCAGCCCCGATTATTTCCGCACCATGCAGACGCGCCTGCTGATGGGCCGCGAGTTCGACGCCCGGGACAAAAAAGATGCCCCCCTCGTGGCCGTGGTCAACAAAGCCTTCGCCGATCAATTGCTGCATGGCCGGCCGCCGCTCGGTAAACGCTTTCGCAACAACCCGGAGGGCAAGCCCTGGGAGATCGTCGGGGTAGCCGAGGATGGCAAATACTTCTCGCTCGCCGAGAAGCGTGCGCCCGCGTTCTGGACCCCGCTCGAAGTCTATTACGGCGCCAACGCCACCGTGGTGGCCCGCACCAGTCTGGACCCGCCCCAGGCCGTCCGGCTCATCCAGGAAGCCTCCCGCGGCCTCGATCCGTCCTTGCCCCTCTACTTTGCCGGCTCGCTGGTCAAGCGTCTGGACCTGCCGCTCTTCCCTGCCCGTCTGGCCGCCTCCGCGCTGGGCGCTTTCGGCCTGCTGGCCCTGGTCCTCGCTGGCACCGGGATCTACGGCGTGATGGCCTACGCCATCTCTCGCCGCACGCGTGAAATCGGCATCCGCATGGCTATCGGCGCCAGCCAGGGCCAGGTGCTTCGCATCGTGGCCCGCCGCGCCCTGCTCCTCATCGGCTCGGGCACACTGATCGGGCTGATCGTCGCCCTGTTCGCCGGCCGCTTCCTCCAGCAGATCCTCTACGGGGTGCAGCCCACCGATCCGTTGACCCTCGCAATCGTGCTGCTTCTCATGCTTTCGATCGCCGCCGTGGCCTGCTGGATCCCCGCCCGCCGCGCCATCCGTATCAACCCGGTAACCGCCCTCCGCCAGGAGTGAGTGCGTGTTGTAACTTGTGCGCCGGAAACCAAACCGCGCCCCCCTGCGTCTCTTTTGCTATAGTTTACCTGGGGCATTCGTATGTCCATGAAATCCTGGAACAAATTATCCGTTTTGCCACTCACCCTGGCAGCCCTCTGCGCGGTGGCCATAGTCTCCCTGGCCCAGGACCCCGGTCCCGCCAAAGACGTGGACCAGACCGTGGCCAAGCCCCGCAAACCCGCCGGCGAGCCCGAGGACGCTCCCATCCCTTCCAAACTCAGCAAGAAAGCGGCGCCCGACGCCCTCCCGGACACCCAGCCCAGCTTCAAGAGCGACGTCAGCCTGGTCAATATCGACGTAGCCGTTCTGGACAAAAACGGCCATTTCATCCCCAACATTCCGCGCGGCAACTTCCGCATCCTGGAAGACAACGTTCCGCAGCAGATCAAGTCCTTTGGTAAAAGCCAGGCGCCCATGACCATCTGCCTGCTGATCGAATTCAGCGCGAAGTTCCAGTGGTATGGCGGCCAGACGTGGTATCAGACGCTGGCTGCGTCCTACGGCTTCGTGCAGACTCTCAAGGCCGATGACTACGTCGCCGTGATCGCCTACGACATGCACGAGGAGATTCTCTCCGACTTCACCACTGATAAACGCCAGACCTACGAGGCCATGCAGCGCCTGCGCATTCCGGGCTTTTCCGAAGCCAACCTCTTCGATGCCGTGGCCGATACCGAAGAGCGCATGTCCAAAATCGAAGGCCGCAAGGCCATTGTCCTGCTCTCTTCCGGCATTGATACCTTCAGTAAGATCACCTATGACAAAGCCCGCAAGGCGGTTCAGGAAGGCGGCGTTCCCATTTACGCCATCGGCCTGATGCAGGCCCTGCGCATCATGGCGGGTGCCCGGGGTGACAGCATCGGCTTCCTGCAGGCCGACAATCAGATGACCACCTTCGCCCGGGAAAGCGGCGGCATGGCTTTCTTCCCGCGCTTCTACGGCGAGTTCCCCACGATCTTCGGCACCATCTCCGACTCGCTTCGCAATCAGTATTCCATAGGCTACGCGCCCGCCAATAGAGCCCGCGACGGCAAATTCCGCAAGCTCAAAGTGGAGCTGGTAAACCCCGCCACCAACGAGCCGCTGCGCGTCACGGATGAAAAAGGCAAGCCCATCAAGTACTCGATCGTTGCCAAGGCTGGTTACACCGCTCCGCGCGAAGTAGAATAGCGGGCATGGCCTGCACCCTGAAACGTGCCTGGATTCTATTCGTCTGCCTGCCCGCCCTGCTGCCGGCGGCGCTGGTCCGCATTGAAGTTGCTGAACGCACTGACGTGTCGGACGGCAAGCCGTTCGCCGCGGCCGGCCCCTACGAGCGCATCGTCGGCAAAGCTTTCTTCGCGGTGGATCCCAACGTGCCGGCCAACCAGATCATCACCGATATCGCCCGCGCGCCGCGCAACGGCCAGGGCCTGGTGGAGTTCTCCGCCGACTTCTATTGCCTCAAGCCGCGCGACCCCCGCCACGGCAATCACGCCGTGCTGTTCGACGTGGTCAACCGCGGCTCGAAGACCATGCTCAGCACATTCGGCGACGACTTCCTTCTGGAGCAGGGCTACACCCTGGTGTGGTTGGGCTGGGAATTCGACGTTCCGCCAGGCGCCGCCGGCATGCGGCTCTACGCGCCCGTGGCCGCCGGACTCACCGGCTTAGTGCGCTCCGAAATCATTGTGGACCACAAGGAAATCCGGCAGTCGCTGGGCGACCGCCGCCAGCTCCCTTATCCCGTCCTGCATCCCGACGATCCCGGTCTGACCCTCACCGTTCGCGATCATGCGGACGCCACCCGGCGCGTCGTGACTCGCGGCGCGTGGCACATCGAAGGCGGCACCCACGTCGTGATGCCGGCCGGCTTCGAGCCCGGCAAAATCTACGAGCTGGTATATACGTCCCAGGACCCGCCTATTGTCGGCCTGGGCCCCGCCGCCGTGCGCGATCTGATCGCGTTCCTCAAGTACGGCATCCCCGCCGACACCATCCTCGGCGATCACCACGACATCATCAAACGCGCCTATGGATTCGGCATTTCGCAGAGCGGCCGCTTCCTCCGCACGTTCGTCTATTACGGCTTCAATCAGGATGAACAAGGGCGGCGCGTCTTCGACGGCATCATGGCGCACGTGGCCGGCGCCGGACGCGGCAGCTTCAATCACCGCTTCGCGCAACCCTCCCGCGACGGCCATCCATTTCTGAACACCTTTTATCCGACCGACATCTTCCCGTTCTCCGATCTCCCCGAAACCGATCCCGACACCGGCATCACCGACGGTCTCCTCTCGCACGCCACGCCACCCGCCGCCGTGCCCAAAATCTTCTACACCAACACGTCGTACGAGTATTACGGGCGCGCCGCCTCGCTGATACACACCGCCATCGATGGCGGGTCGGACGCGCCGCTCGCGCAGACCACCCGTATCTACTACCTCACGGGATGCCAGCACGGGCCCGCCGCCTTCCCGCCCGCGCGCGGCGAAGCGCAGAATCTGCCGAATCCCAATAATTACCGCTGGACTCTGCGCGCACTTCTTGTTGCGCTCGACCACTGGGTCGCCGATGGCCGGGAACCGCCGCCGTCGCGTTACCCGCGAATCGGCGATGGCAGCCTGGCGCCGCTCGACGCCGTGCACTTCCCCAAGCTCCCCGGCATCGCGGTCCCCACCCGCATTCAGCAAGCCTGGCACGTCGATTATGGCAAGGAGTTCCGCAGCGCTGGCATCGTGACCATCGAGCCGCCCAAGGTTGGACGGGTATTTCCCATGCGGCTGCCCCAGGTCGACGCGGACGGCAACGAGACCGCCGGTATCCGCATGCCCGCCACATCGGTTCCGCTGGCGACCTACACGGGCTGGAACCTGCGCTCGGCGGCGATCGGCTCGCCCGACGAGCTCTTCAGCATGGCGGGTTCGTTCATCCCGTTCCCGCGCACCAAGGCCGAGCGCACCAAGTCAGGCGATCCGCGCCCGTCCGTCGAAGAGCGCTATAACGGGAAGCAGGAGTATCTCGGCAAGGTGCAGTCCGCCGCGCGCGGCCTGGTGAAGGATGGTTACCTGCTCGACCGCGACGTGCCGCTGGTTGTGGAGCGAGCGTCAGCCGAATGGGATTTCGTGACGCGCTAGGGATGCGAGAACTCGTTGGCGTGCGGGACCAGCTCGAAATACACCCGCTCGGGCAGATCGGTGTGCCAATATCCTGCCCACCGCGCGTAGCCGCAGATCCCTAGAAACAGCACCGCGGCGGCCGCCCCCATCATCCAGGCGGGGACCGTCCGTCTGCGCGGACCGGCCATCCGTAGCGCGCCCTCGGCCGGACACACCGCCACGCACTCCAGGCAGCCTGTACACTCGGCCGACCGTATGCTCGGCAGTTGATCCACCGGCAGCACAGCGGGACAGGCCTTGGCGCACTTCGCGCAATCCATGCACAGCGCCGCCTGCCGCCTGATCCGAAGCGGGCTGGCCAGCGCCGCCAGACCCATCAACGCGCCGTACGGGCACAGATAGCGGCACCAGAAATTCTGTACGAAGACCGAAAGCACCACCAGCAGCGCCAGCACCACCGCGCCGGATACGCCCAGGAAGCGGAAGAAGTTCAGCATCTTGACGTCGGATACCAGGCCGTAGGGTCCTTCCAGGAACGCCTGTATCGCAGGCGCCGACATGCCGCCGACGGCGTACAGGAACAAGCCCAGCAGGATGTACTTCAGGCTGCGCAAGCCGATGTCCAGCCAGCGCGGCAGCGTCCAGTTGCGGCGAAACGTCCGCCTGCCCAAGCGCCAAAGATATTCGGACACCGTGCCCACCGGACAGAGCCAGCTACAAAACATCTTGCGCAGCAGCCAGGAGATCGCCAGAAACGCAATCAGCAGGAACATGCCGGCCGGATGGACGCGCGCCACGTGGCCGGCAGTCAGCAGCACCTTCAGGTTCATCAGCGAGGCGATCGGCAGCCAGCCCTCCACTCCGGCAGGCCGCGCGACGCGCCAGCCGCGCCCGCCCGATTCGTAATACCGCACGAAAAGCACGAATTGGGCGCCGATCCAAACGTTGAGCGCCAGAAAAGCCAGCTGGAAGGCGCGCCGCAGCCATTGAGAATGGTCGGCCGTGCGCCGCTTTTGCAGCTTCTTTTTGGTCTTTGCAACAGGTGCTATGGTCGCCGCGGACATGTTACTCAGTGGATCGCTGCCTGCGCGCTTCCAACGCCCGTTGCCAGGCTTCCCGCAGCCGCTTGCGTGCGCCGTCGCCGATAGGACCGGGCATTTCGGTGGCTTGATACTCATGGCATAAAGCCACGGTCTGCCGCAGGCTCTCGGCGAACTCGACGCACGGCGCGCAACCGGCCAGGTGCGCCTCCATTTCGCTGCAGGCGTCCGGCGGCAGTTCCAGGTCGAGATATTCGGAGAGCGTGGCGAAAATTTGCCGGCACTCCTCACTTCCGTGTGGCAATGGCGGATCCCTCCTTCGTCCTCAAATAAGCGTCCAATTCCTGGCGGATCGCCAGGCGCGCGCGGTGCAGCCGCGTCTTGATGGCATCCACGCTAAGGTCCAGAACCTGGGCGGCTTCCTCGGTGGTCAGCTCTTCCACGTCGCGCAGCAAAATCACCACCCGATAGGTGTCGGGCAGCCCGGCGATGGCGTCATCCAGCACCCGCCGCAGCTCGGCGCGCAGCAGCTTGTCGTCCGGCAGGGCGGACCAGTCGGCGATCTGGAGCTTCAGGCGGCCTCCGTCATCGTCTAGCGCCGGTACAAAGTCGTCCAGCGAGAGCTCCTGCTTGGGCGCGAATTGGCTGCGGCGGCGTTTCATCAGGCAAAAATTCTTGGCGATCCGAAGCACCCACGCGCGCACCCGTTCCGGCTCGCGAAGCTGGTCGAAGTTCTCAAAAACCTTCAGGAGAGTATCCTGCGAAACCTCTTCGGCGTCCTCGCGGTGGCCGCACATCAGCCAGCTATACTGGAAAACCTTGGTGCGGAAGTGTTGCACGAAGCGGTCGAATGCCTCCGGCCGTCCCGCCATCAGGTCGCGCGCCAGTTGAACTTCGGTTTCCCTCTCCAAGCCGTCTCCGCTAAGTAACTGCCGTGGGAACCCGGGTCTCCAGGGCGATCTGGATCTCGGGCGCATGCACCAGCGTGTTGTGAATCAAACAGGCCTTCACCGCGCGCAATACGCCGGCCTCATGCTGGGGGTCGAGATCCGGAATCTCAACCTGGACGCGCAACGATGCCAGGCGCGCGGGCGCGGCGGCTTTTTCAGCCGTCACCCGCACATCCAACCCTTTCGCGGACAGGCCCCGCGTGCGCAGATATTCGGCGGCATAAAAGCCGGCGCAGGTGCCCAGTGACGCCAGCAGAAACTCAGGCGGAGTCATGCCGGCGTCGGTGCCCCGGTTCTCTTCCGGCTGGTCGCAAATGACCCGGTGGCCGCGTGCCACTGCTTCAAACTTCACGCCATTTAAATGATGAATGATAACTTCCATTTTGATTTCCCACTAACTGAGATGCGGCGGCTTCCCGGAGGTGACATGTCACGCCGCCCAGTTTTTTGCATCCTCATATATATAGGATATCGCCTTTTCAGACCGTTATGTATAAAACAGTGATTCTTTGGTTGCTTACGGCCGTACCGTTTCCCGCGCAGGAGCCGCTTTCGTTGGCCGCCGCCGTGAGGCAGGCCCTGGCGCATAACCCATCGATCGCGGCTGCCGCGGCCGGCGCCAGCGCAGCCGAAGCGCGCATCGGCGAGGCGCACAGCGGGCGGCTGCCGAAAGTGAACTATTCCGAATCGTTCGCCCGCAGCGACAATCCCGTGTTTGTGTTCAGCTCGCTGCTGACGCAACATCAGTTCGCGGCCGAGAACTTCAGCCTGGGTCCGTTGAACCGGCCGGATGCACTGAACAATTTCCAATCGCAGCTTTCGGTGGACCAGGTGCTTTACGACGGCGGCCGCACGAAGCAGGCTGAGCGCGCAGCCCGGCTGACGCACGACATTTCAGGCGAGGAAGGCCGCCGCGCCCGTATGGACGTGCTGGCCGGGGTCGCCCGCGCATATTACGGCTCCCTGTTGGCCCAGGCGAACCTGGAAGCCGCCCAGGAAGCCATGCGCTCCGCCGAGGCCGACCTGAAGCGCGCCGAGTCGATTCGCGCGGCGGGCATGTCTACCGATGTGGATGTGCTGTCCATCCGCGTGCACCTGGCAGAAGTCCAGGAGCAGCGCATCCGCCGCGCAGCCGATCTGGATGTGGCGCGCGCCGCGCTGAACGACGCGCTGGGGCTGCCGCTCGATGTCACACACAGTCTGACAACCCGCCTGGAGCCGGCCGACCTGCCCGATATTTCGCTGGCGGAATACGAGCGCGGCGCGGTGGCTGAGCGGCCCGAAGCCCGGCAAGTGAAATTTGGCGCAAGCCTCGCGGAATCCCAGATCGCAGCGGCCCGCACCGCCTTGCTGCCGGAGGTTGGCGTGCGCGCCGCATTCGAAGAGGACCGGCAGCGCTTCATCGACCGGGGAGGCGCCAACTGGCTGGCGGCCGTCTCCATGCAATGGAACCTCTTCAACGGCTTCGCCGACCGCGCGCGCATTGCGGCGGCCACCCAGGGCCTGCGCCACGCGGAAGCCGAGCGGGAGCGCGCCGGCTCGGGCATCCGGCTGGAGGTGCGCCGGGCCTACGCCGACCTGCGCGCCGCCCAACAGCGCATCGAAGTAGCCAAGGCCGCCGCCGCCGAGGCCCAGGAAAGCCTGCGCATCACGCAGAATCGCTATCAGGCAGGTCTGGGCGGCATCACCGATCTGCTGCGCACCGAATCCGCCGCGCTGGACAGCCGCACGCGCTACCTGGCGGCCGTCCACGATCAGCGGGTCGCCGCAGTGGTGTTGGAATTGGCAGCCGGCAGGCTGTCGGAAGGATCGGAGGCGCTCCGTGGAGAATAGCTGGGCGAGCGGCTGGTGCCTGGTGGCGGGCGCCACCTTGATGATCGGTTGCGGGAGTGATGCTCGGACCAGAGAGATGCCGTCCTCCGCCCCCCTCACCGTGAAGACGGTGGTGGCCGCCACCGAGTCATGGCCCTCCGAATACGAGGCGGTCGGCACCGTCCGGGCACGGACCGCGGCAATCATATCGAGCAAGGTGATGGCTGCCGTGCGCGAGGTGCGCGTGCAGGCCGGCGACCGTGTCCGCGAAGGCGAGCTTCTGGTGCTGCTCGATGCGCGCGATCTGGACGCCAATTACCGGCGCGCGGAGGCCGCGCGCGAGGAAGCCCGCGGCGCAGAAGTGGAAGCCGCGCAGGGGCTGGCCGCCGCCAAAGCGCAGCTCGATCTGGCGAAGGTCACCTTCAAGCGCATGCAGGAACTGTTTGACAAGACATCCATTTCGAACCAGGAGTACGACGAGGCCGCCGCGCGCCGCAAGGCAGCCGAGGCCGCCTATGAGATGGCGGTGGCCAGGGAAGCGCAGGTGCGGGCCAAAATCGCGCAGGCCGAGCAGGAGCTGCAAGCCGCCTCCATCATGCGCGGTTATACGGAGATCCACGCACCCTTCGCCGGAGTGGTGACTTCCCGCGCCGCCGAACCCGGCAGCATGGCCACGCCTGGCGCGCCGTTGTTGACCGTCGAGCGCGAAGGAGCCTACCGGCTGGAAGCTCAAGTCGAGGAATCGCGAGTCCCGTCCATTCGCGTCGGGCAGCCGGTCTCTGCGAGGTTGGAAGCGCTCAGCCGGTCCGTGGACGCGCGCGTTTCCGAAATCGTGCCGGCGGTGGATACCGCGTCGCACGCCTACATCATCAAGATCGACCTGCCGGCGCTGGCGCAACTGCGATCCGGCATGTTCGGCCGCGCCGTATTCGCCGGTGGTACGAGCAACGTACTGGCGGTGCCGGCCGCGGCAGTTACCGGGCGCGGACAACTGCAATCGGTAACGGTGGTCGAGGGCGGCTATGCGCGCACGCGCCTCATCACCATGGGCCGCAAGTCCGGCGGGAAGGTGGAAGCCCTCTCGGGCCTGAGCGCCGGCGACCAGGTGATCTGCCCGCTGCCGCCCGGCTTGACCGATGGCACGCGCGTGGAGGCGCGGCCGTGAACGGGACCGGCCAGGGACCGGCGGGCCGCCTGGCGCACGCCTGGATCGATTCCAAGCTGACGCCGCTGGTGATCGCCGCCTCTCTGCTTTTGGGCGCATTCGCGGTATGGAAGCTCCCGCGCGAGGAAGAGCCGCAGATCATTGTGCCGATGATCGACGTGTTCGTCAGGATGCCCGGCGCTTCGGCGCGCGAAGTCGAGGAGCGCGTCACCAAACCGATGGAAAAGCTGCTGTGGGAGGTGCCCGGCGTCGAGTACATCTACTCTACTTCCAGCCCGGGGATGTCCATGGCGGTGGTGCGTTTCCTGGTCGGCCAGGACGAAGAGAAGAGCATCGTGCGGCTCAACCAGAAGCTGTCCGCCAACTTCGACCTGATTCCACCGGGCGCGTCGCAGCCGCTGGTGAAGCCGCGCTCCATCGACGACGTGCCCATCCTGGCGCTCACTCTCACCAGCAAACGCTACGGCGATTTCGAACTGCGCCGCATCGCCGCGCAGGTGCACGATGCCATCAAACAGGTGCCGGACGTCTCGGCGGTTAACCTGATCGGCGGCCAACGCCGCGAGATCCGCGTGGAGCTGGATGTGGCGCGCCTGGCCGCGTATTCGCTCCCGCCCTTGCAGGTGATCGGCGCGCTGGGCGCGTCGAACCAGCGCCTGGATGCCGGCGCCTATGCCAGCGCCAATCGCGAACTGCTGCTCGAGACCGGTGAGTTCCTGCGGAGCGCCGAGGATGTGCGCAGCGTCGTAGCGGGAGTGGCCAACGGCAAGCCGGTCTTCGTGCGGGACGTCGCCGAGGTCCGCGACGGCGGCGAGGAACCCAGCCAATACGTGCGCTATTCCGCCGGCCAGAGTTTCGATCCGGCGGTGACCATCGCGATCTCCAAGCGCAAGGGAACCAATGCCGTGGTAGTCGCGGACAACGTGCTGCGCCGCATCGAGCCACTGAAGGGCGCCACCATTCCCGGCGACGTGGCCATCGCCATCACGCGCGATTACGGCGCGACCGCCGCCGAGAAATCCAATGAGCTCTTGTGGCACATGCTGATCGCCGTGGTGTCGGTTAGCCTACTGGTGGCCATCACGCTGGGGTTGCGCGAATCGCTCATCGTATGCATCGCCATTCCGGTGACGCTGGCGCTCACCCTGACGGTCTTCTATTTATATGGCTACACGCTGAACCGCATCACGCTGTTCGCCCTCATCTTCTCGATCGGCATCCTGGTGGACGACGCCATCGTGGTGGTGGAGAATATCGCGCGCCACTGGCGCATGCCCGCGAATCGCGACCGGCCGCCCTTCGACGTAGCCGTGGAAGCCGTGAACGAAGTCGGCAATCCGACCATCCTGGCTACGCTGGCCGTGGTCGCGGCCATCCTGCCCATGGCCTTCGTGGGCGGGTTGATGGGACCTTACATGCGCCCCATTCCCATCGGCGCGAGCGCGGCCATGATCTTCTCGCTGCTGGCGGCGTTCGTAGTCACTCCGTGGGCCGCGGTACGGATTCTCAAGCCCGGCGCGGCGCATGCCCACGGCGAACGCGAGGATCGACTCACCCGCCTGTATCGGCGCGTGATGGGGACGCTGCTGCACCGCGCGCCTTTCCGCTGGGGATTCCTGGCGATGGTGGTGGTGCTGCTGCTCGGCTCTATGTCCCTGGTCTACATCGGATTCGTCAAGGTGAAGATGCTGCCGTTCGACAACAAGAGCGAGTTTCAGGTGATCGTCGACATGCCCAACGGCAGCACGCTCGAAGAGACCGCGCGCGTCACTGAAGCCCTGGCGCGCGAGGCGCAGAAACAACCGGAAGCCGTCAACGTGGAGACTTACGTGGGCACGGCGGCGCCCTATAATTTCAACGGCCTGGTGCGCCACTATTATCTGCGGCGCGGAACCAACATGGCGGACATCCAGGTGAATCTGCTTCCCAAGGGCGATCGAAAGCTGCAAAGCCACGACATTGCCAAGCAGGTGCGGCAGCGCATGCAGCCCATCGCCGACCGCTTCGGCGCGCGCATCAAAGTGGCCGAAGTGCCGCCCGGACCGCCGGTGCTCGAGACGCTGGTGGCGGAAGTCTACGGTCCGGATCCGGAGGGGCGCCTGCGCACGGCGCGCCAGGTTCGCGACCTGTTCAAGCGCACGGAAGGCGTGGTGGACGTGGACTGGTATGTGGACGACGACCAGACCGAGTATCAGCTCGAAGTCGACAAAGAGAAGGCCGCGCTCAACGGCATCTCCGAGGACGACATCGCGCGCACCATGCAGGCGGCGTCGGCGGGCTACCAGGCGGGGCTGCTCCACGTGGACGCGGAGAAGGAAGACGTCCCCATCATCGTGCGGCTGGACCGTTCCACGCGCGCGGATCTCGACCGGATGTTATCCCTGAAAGTGCGCGGCGTGGCGTTGAGTGAACTAGTCCGGCCGTGCCCGGAGATCGCCGGCAAGAGCATCTATCACAAGAACCTGATGCCGGTGGTGTATGTGACGGCCGACGTTGCGGGCGCCATCGAAAGCCCTGTTTACGCCATCCTGAGGCTATCACCGCAAATCAAAGTCGAGCAATTGACCGCGCACCAGCCCGCCGGGGACGGCCGGTACGCCATGAAGTGGGATGGCGAGTGGCACATCACGTACGAGGTCTTTCGCGATCTGGGGCTGGCCTTCGCGGCAGTGCTGATCCTGATCTATGGCCTGATAGTCGGCTGGTTCCAATCGTTCTCCACGCCGCTGGTCATTATGGCGGCCATTCCGTTTTCGCTGGTGGGCATCCTGCCCGCGCACGGGCTGCTGCACGCCTTCTTCACCGCGACTTCCATGATCGGATTCATCGCCGGCGCCGGGATCGTGGTGCGCAATTCGATCATCCTGGTGGATTTCATCGAGCTGCGCCTGCGCGAAGGCATGCCGCTGGATGCCGCCGTGATCGACGCCGGCGCCGTCCGCTTCCGGCCCATGGTCCTGACCGCCGCCGCGGTGGTGGTAGGTGCGGGCGTCATCCTGTTCGACCCGATTTTCCAGGGGCTGGCCATCGCTTTGATGTCGGGTGAAGTCGCCTCGCTGGCATTGTCGCGCATGACCGTGCCCATCGTCTATTTTGTTGTGAATCGAAGGAGAGCTGTATGAACATCGACAGATATCTACGCTTGATCGCCGGTTCCTTCGTGATGCTCAGCCTCGCGCTGGGCCATTGGGTGAACCCGGGCTGGTACTGGTTCACGGCCTTCGTGGGGCTGAATCTGTTTCAGTCAGCTTTCACGAAATGGTGCCCCATGATGTATTTCCTGGGCAAGCTGGGCGTGCGATTATAGTGGAGGGGACACTCCGAAATCATGGATGCCCTGACAATTCACCGGCTGCACTTTGCTTTCACCGTTACCTTCCACTACATCTTTCCCCAGCTGACCATGGGACTGGCGCTGCTGCTGGTCGTGCTGAAGACCATGGCGCTGCGCACCGGCAATGAGCACTACAACCGCGCGGCGCGATTCTGGGCGCGCATCTTTGCCATCAACTTCGCCATGGGCGTGGTCACCGGCATCCCCATGGAGTTCCAGTTCGGCACCAACTGGTCACGCTTTTCGAAGGCGGCCGGCGGCGTCATCGGACAGACTCTGGCCATGGAAGGCGTGTTTTCGTTCTTCCTGGAGTCCAGTTTTCTGGGCGTGTTTCTGTTCGGTGAGAAGAGGCTGGGCCCCAAAGGCCACTGGGTTTCCGGAGTGCTGGTCTTCCTGGGATCGTGGCTCTCCGGATTCTTCATCGTGGCCACGGACGCGTGGATGCAGCATCCGGTAGGCTACGCCTTGGGTCCGCACGGCGAGATCCTGCTCACCAGCTTTTGGGCGCTGCTGCTGAATCCCTGGCTGTTCTGGCAGTATTTGCACAACATGCTGGGCGCGGTGGTTACCGGTGCGTTCGTTATGGCGGCCATGGGCGCCTTCTACCTTCTGGTGAAGCAGCACGAGCCGTACGGCCAAACATTCGTGCGCGTGGGCGTGATCGCGGGACTTGCCGCGGCGGCCTTGATGCTGTTTCCAACCGGCGACCAACAGGGAAAGAACATCGCGTTCTATCAGCCGCCCACTCTGGCGGCCATGGAAGGATTGTTCGGAACGGAAGCGGGCGCGCCGCTGGCGCTGATCGGGCAGCCGGACATGGACAAGCGCCGGCTCGATAATCCCCTCACGGTTCCGCGCGCGCTCAGCTTTCTGACCTATCAGCGCTGGAAGGCGGAGGTGAAAGGGCTGGACGCCTTTCCGCCGGATCGCTGGCCCGGCAACATTCCGCTGCTCTACTTCAGCTATCACATCATGGTGGGGCTGGGGACCATTTTCATCGCGGTGATGGCGCTGGCCGGAGTGGAGTTGTGGCGCGGGCGCCTGTTCACGCAGCGAAGAGTGCTGTGGCTCTTGATGCTGTGCGCGCCGTTTCCCTACATCGCCAACACCGCGGGCTGGATCACAGCGGAAGCCGGACGGCAGCCGTGGCTCATTTACGGCCTGATGCGCACTCCGGAAGGCGTATCGGCGCATGTTTCGGCAGGCAACGCGCTGTTTACGCTGATCGGATTCATGGGCATGTATACGGTCCTGGCGATGCTGTTCCTGCTGCTGGTGTATCACGAGATCGAACGCGGACCGGAGGTGGCCTGAAATGGGCACCATCTGGTTCATACTGGTCGCGGTGATGATCGCGGTATACGTGGTGCTCGACGGATTCGACCTGGGCGCGGGCATCCTCCACCTGCTGGCGGCGCACACGGAGGGGGAGCGTCAGTTGGTGCTGCGCTCCATAGGCCCGGTGTGGGATGGCAATGAAGTTTGGCTGCTGGCGGGCGGCGGCACGATGTATTTCGCGTTTCCGGCGCTCTATGCTTCCAGCTTCAGCGGCTTCTATCTGCCGCTGATGATGGTGTTGTGGCTGCTGATCCTGCGTGGCATCGCCATCGAGTTTCGCAATCACATCGACAGCCTGGTATGGAAGCCGCTATGGGACGTGGTCTTCGCCGGCGCCAGCGCGCTGCTGGCGATCTTCTTCGGCGCGGCGTTGGGTAACGTGGTGCGGGGGGTTCCGCTGGATGATGCCGGCGAATTCTTCCTGCCGCTGTGGACCAACTTCAGGCTGGGCCGCGACGTCGGAATCCTCGATTGGTACACGGTGCTGGTAGGCGTCGCCGCATTCGTCACGCTGCTGGTCCACGGGTCGCTGTGGGTGGCACTGAAGACCGATGGAGCGCTGGCCGGGCGGGCTCGCGATCTGGCGCGCGCGGCCTGGTGGGGGCTGCTGCCGCTCACCGCGATCCTCACGTGGTCGAGCTTCCAGATCCAGCCGCGGCTGAGCGAGAGCTTTGCCGCGCGGCCATGGGGCTACATCTTTCCGCTGCTGGCGGTGGCCGGGTTGATCGGCGTGCGCGTAATGAGCCGCTCCGCGCTGCCGGCATTCCTCAGCTCGGCGGCGTATATTCTGGGGATGCTGACCAGCGCGGCGTTCGGATTGTATCCGTACGTGCTGCCCTCGAACCTCGACCCGCATGGTGGGCTGACGGTCTACAACGCAGCGGCCGCTCCGTACGGCTTGCAGGTGGGCCTCGCATGGTTCATTCCCGGCATGCTGCTCGCCACTGGCTATTTCTTCTACACCTATCGCAGCTTCGCGGGCAAAGTCACGCTACGCTGAAAATATGCCTGGCTGGTCTTCGCTGCCCAGCAATCGGCTGCTGGCCGACGTGTCCCTCTGGTCCGCGGATCTCGCCAACCTGGAAGCCGCCGTCCGCCGCCTCTCGCCCTGGACCGATTCATTCCACCTGGATGCCTCCGATGGGCACTTCGCTGCGAGCCTGCTGTTCTTCCCCGACCTGATTCGCGCGCTACGCCCGCATACCTCAGTTCCCTTCCATGTGCACCTGATGGCCGAACACCCTTCCGCAATGGCCGGCGAATTTCTGGACGCCGGAGCGGACTTGCTCACCGTGCATGTGGAGAACGATGCGCACGAGGCCGGCGCGGCTATTGAGATGGCTCTGCGGCGGGGGCGTGGAGCGGGCGTCGCGCTGCGGCTGGAGTCGCCTGTCTCCGCTGTGCTGCCCTATCTC
>Ga0070731_10001319_pt1 | contig 26063 bp, 10 predicted proteins | sample Coa_R1_2_FD_66448 | JGI IMG/M metagenome (GOLD analysis project Ga0070731, IMG submission 66448) | Surface soil microbial communities from Centralia Pennsylvania, which are recovering from an underground coalmine fire - Coalmine... | ecosystem: Environmental > Terrestrial > Soil > Unclassified ... | reverse complement strand
AGCTCTCGACCGGAGAGGTCTGGGTCTACACCAACGACTGAGCCCGCCAGTCCGTCCATGATCCCGGCGCTGCCTGCCGCCTTCGCTCGCTGGTTCGCCGAGCGCGGCTGGCAGCCGCATCGGCACCAGATGGAGATGCTCGGCGCCGCTCAGGCGGGCCGATCGGCGCTGCTGGTGGCGCCGACCGGCGGCGGCAAGACGCTGGCCGGCTTCCTGCCGAGCCTCATCGAGCTGGCCGCCGCGCCGCGACCCGGCCTCCACACGCTCTACATCTCGCCCTTGAAGGCGCTGGCCGCCGATATAAGGCGCAATCTCGAAATCCCGGTGGCCGAGCTCGGCTTGCCGATCCGGGTCGAGGCGCGCACCGGCGACACACCGCAGAAGGAACGGCAACGGCAGCGCACCGACCCTCCGCATCTGCTGCTGACAACGCCCGAATCGCTGGCGCTGATGCTGTCCTACCCGGAAGCGGCCGCGATGTTTGCCGGCCTGCGCGCCGTCGTGATCGACGAGCTGCACGCGCTGGCCGGCACCAAGCGGGGCGACCTGCTGTCGCTCGGCTTGGCGCGGCTGGCCAAGCTGGCGCCCGAGGCGCGCCGAAGCGGGCTCTCGGCGACGGTCGCCTGGCCGGACGAGCTGGCGCGGTTCCTCGCTGCCGATGCCGCCTCCGTCGAGCGGATCATGGGTGCGCCGACGCCCGATCCGCAGATCGCCATCATGCGGCCCGAGGCGCCGGTGCCCTGGGCCGGCCACATGGCGCTGCACGCGATCCCGGAGATCCTGTTGGCGATCAAGGCGCATCGCACGACGCTGGTCTTCGTCAACACGCGCGCCCAGGCCGAGCTCGTCTTCGCGGCGCTGTGGCGGGAAAACGACGAGAGCCTGCCGATCGGCCTGCATCACGGCTCGCTCGGCGCCGAGCAGCGTGCCAAGGTCGAGGCGGCGATGGCTGCCGGGCAGTTGCGCGCCGTGGTCGCGACATCGTCGCTCGATCTCGGGGTCGACTGGGCGGCCGTCGATCTCGTCGTCCAGGTCGGCGCGCCGAAGGGCGTGTCGCGGCTTGTCCAGCGAATCGGCCGCGCCAACCATCGCTTCGACGCGCCGAGCCGGGCGGTGCTGATCCCGGCCAACCGGTTCGAGATCGTCGAGTGCCACGCCGCGGCGCAGGCGGTGCAGGAACACCATCTTGACGGCGACAAGCCGCGGCCGGGCGGACTCGACGTGCTGGCCCAGCACGTTCTCGGCATGGCCTGCGCCGGACCAATCGAGGCCGACGCGCTCTACGAAGAGGTGCGGACGGCCGCCCCCTATCGCACGCTGGACCGACGCGATTTCGACGACGCGCTCGATTTCGTCGCCACCGGCGGGTACGCGCTCGCCAGCTATGAGCGCTGGCGGCGGCTGTTCCGCGACAGCGCCGGCCGCTACCAGGTCACCGGCGAGACGGTGGCCCGAAAGTACCGCATGAATATCGGCACCATCGTGGAGGCCGCCGTACTGAAGGTGCGGCTGCGCGGCGGCGGGGTGCTTGGCGAAGTCGAGGAATATTTCGCGCAAGGCCTGGTCGCCGGCGACACGTTCATCTTCGCCGGCCGCCTCCTCGCCTTCGAGCGCATCAAGGACATGGCGGTCGAATGCTCGCCGGCCCACGGGTCCGCCGAGCCCAAGGTGCCGATCTTCGAAGGCGGCAAGCTGCCGCTCACCACCTGGCTCGCCGAGCGGGTGCGGACGATCCTCTCCGATCCGGCGCGCTGGGGCGCCTTGCCCGAGGAGGTGCAGGAATGGCTCCGCCTGCAGCGCTGGAAATCGGTCCTGCCGCAGGCCGAGGGGCTGCTGGTCGAGACCTTCCCGCGCGGCGGGCGATGGTACCTGATCGCCTATTGCTTCGAGGGCAGGCCGGCCCATCAGACGCTGGGCATGCTGCTGACACGGCGGATGGAGCGGGCCGGCATCAGGCCGCTCGGCTTCGTCGCCACCGATTACCTGCTCGCGACCTGGAGCGTGAACGAGCCGACCGGCATCGACGCGCTTTTCGACGAGGACATGCTGGGCGACGATCTCGAAGCCTGGATGGCCGAATCCTCGATGCTGCGGCGGACCTTCCGCACCGTCGCCATCATCGCCGGGCTGATCGACCGCAACCTGCCGGGCTTGGAGAAGACCGGGCGGCAGGTCACCTTCAACTCCGACCTGATCTACGACGTCCTGCGACGCCACCAGCCGGACCACGTGCTGCTCCGTGCGACGCGCCAGGATGCGGGGGGCGGGCTCACCGACGTCACGAGGCTGGCGCAGATGCTGGCGCGAATTGCCGGGCGGATCACGCATCGCCGGCTCGAGCGGATCTCGCCGCTGGGGGTGCCGGCGCTGCTGGAGATCGGCAAGGAACAGGTCTTCGGCAACGAGGACCAGCTATTGGCCGACGCGGAAGAGCTGATTCGGGAGGCCACCGCCTGAACGACTGCGGCGGGGAAGCACGGCGCGGGGAGCCGCGCTTTTCGGGCCATCGCCCTATCCCCGCCGTTTCGGCTCTGCGTTGCAGGGTCGTCGAGCCGAACCGTCGCCTGTTGACCCGCCGCGGGCCGGGACGTGTGCCGTGGCGGGTCGGGAGGGACTATCGCCCGGTCCGCGCCGGGCCTCCATAAGACGATTGCTAAAAGATCTGAATCCGATGAAAGGGCGCCGATCCTTGCGGCTTCCCCTCGCCGCCGATATCGTCCGCGCCGCTTCAACCGGGGAGGCAGCATGGCGAAGCGCGCATTGATCACCGGCGTGACGGGGCAGGACGGTTCCTATCTCGCCGAGCTGCTGCTCGCCAAAGGGTACGAGGTCCACGGCGTCATCCGCCGCGCCAGCCTGTTCAACACCGAGCGCATCGACCATCTCTACCGGGACCCGCATTCGACTGTAGCGGGGGTGCATCTCCACTATGGCGACCTGACCGACGGCACGGCGCTTCGCCGCGTGCTGGAAGCGGTGCAGCCGGACGAAATCTACAATCTCGGCGCCCAGAGCCACGTGAAGGTGTCGTTCGCGGTGCCGGAATACACTGCCGACGTGGTGGCGCTGGGGACGCTCCGCCTGCTCGACGCCGCGCGCGACCACATCGGTCACCGCGGCACGCCGGTGCGCATCTACCAGGCCGGTTCTTCCGAGATGTATGGCGCCGCGCCGCCGCCGCAGAACGAGGCGACGCCCTTCCAGCCGCGCAGCCCCTACGCGGTCAGCAAGGCGGCGGGCCACTGGTACGCCATCAACTACCGCGAGGCCTACGGGATCTTCATCGCCAACGGCATCCTGTTCAACCACGAGAGCCCACGCCGGGGCGAAACCTTCGTATCGCGGAAGATCACGCGGGCGGTCGGACGGATCCGCCACGGGCTGCAGGACAAGCTCTATCTCGGCAATCTCGAGGCGCGGCGCGACTGGGGCTTCGCCGGCGACTACGTGGAGGCGATGTGGCGCATGCTGCAGCACGACCGCCCCGACGATTTCGTGATCGCGACCGGCGCCAGCTACCGTGTGCTGGATCTCGTCGAGTGTGCCTTCAACGAAGTCGGGCTCGACTGGCGGAAGCATGTCGAGATCGATCCCAACTATTTCCGGCCGACCGAGGTCGACGCGCTCCAGGGCGACGCCTCGAAGGCGCAGCGGGAGCTCGGCTGGACTCCGACCATCTCCTTCGAGGCGCTGGTGCACATGATGGTCGAGGCGGATCTGGTGCTGGCCGAACGCGAGCGGCTGCTGCGCGACGCCGGACATACCGCCTCCGCGCCGGCGGCGGTGCGGTGATGACGGTCCCGGTCGTCTTCCCGCTTGCCGGTCGCTCTGTTTATGTCGCGGGGCATCGCGGCCTGGTCGGAAGCAGCCTGGTGCGGCGGCTCGAGCGCGAGGACGTCGGACTCCTCACCGCAACCCACGCCGAGCTGGACCTCACCGATCAGCGCCAGGCCTTCGACTGGCTGGCGGAGAAGCGGCCAGAGGTGGTGATCGTCGCCGCCGCCAAGGTCGGCGGGATCATGGCCAACTCCACCCGGCCGGCGGAGTTCATCTACGAGAACCTGGCGATCGAGACGAATCTGATCGAAGGCGCGCGCCGCGCCGGCGTGGCCAAGCTGCTGTTTCTGGGCTCCTCCTGCATCTACCCGAAATTCGCGAAGCAGCCGATCACCGAGGAGGCGCTGCTCGAAGGCGCGTTGGAGCCCACCAACGAGTGGTACGCCGTCGCCAAGATCGCCGGCATCAAGCTCTGCCAAGCCTATCGCCGACAATACGGCTGCGGCTTCATCTCGGCGATGCCGACCAATCTCTACGGCCCCTGGGACAATTTCGATCCGGTGTCGAGCCACGTTGCACCGGCCATGATCCGCCGCCTGCACGAAGCCAAGGAAACTGGCGCGGAAGCGATCCAGATCTGGGGCACCGGCACGCCGCGGCGCGAGTTCCTCCATGTCGACGACCTCGCCGATGCCTGCGTGTTCCTGCTGGAGCGCTATGACGGCGAGGTGGCGATCAATGTCGGCACGGGCGAGGACGTCACGATCAACGAACTGGTCGAGATCACGGCACGGGTCGTCGGCTGGCAGGGGCGGATCGAGCATCTGACGGACAAACCCGACGGCACGCCGCGAAAGCTTCTCGACGTCTCGCGCCTCGCCGCTCTCGGCTGGCGCGCCCGGATCGGGCTCGAAGAGGGGATGCGGACGACCTACCAGTGGTATCTGGAGAACGTGGCCGGCCGCTGAACCGTCAGGGCGGTGCCGGCAGGAAGAGCAGGTCGGTATAGCCGGCATCGGCGCCGGAAAGCGCCGCCAGCGCCTCCTCGGGAAGCGGCGGCGAGACGCCTTCCCGGCCCAGCCGATGGGCCCGGTAGCCGAACGAGGCCATCGTCTCGATGAGCGAAGCCGCGCTGCCGCCCAGGCGACGCAGCGCGCCGTCATCGACCTCGATGAACATCGCCGGGTGAAAGCGCTCGATGACCGCGTGCACACCGGCGAGAACCCGCAATTCGGCCCCCTGCACGTCGATCTTGATCAGCGAGACGGCCGGCCACCCTCGGGCGGCGACGAGGTCGTCGAGCGCAACCGCGCGGATGGGAACGCCGCTCGCGCCCAGCTTGTGGTCGCCCGGGTGATCCGGATTGATCTCCAGGAGAACGGTTCCCTCCGCCTCGCACGCGGCCGCCTCCAGGCACTCCACCCGATCGGCCAGCTTCTCGCCGTCGATCCGGCGACGCAGGCGCGCGAAGTTCACCGCCTCCGGCTCGATCGCGATGACGGCGCCCTGCGGGCCGACCCATCGCGCGAAGCGCGTCGTGAAGAAGCCAACGTTGGCCCCGACATCGATCGCCAAGCTGCCAGGGGGTATAAAAGGCGCGAGTCGATCGATCTCGCCGGCCTCGATGAGACGTTTGTACAGCTCATAGCTGTTCTCGAAAGCCCAACGGCCCGGCCGGCTGTCGAGAACGCCAGTGCGTCGTACGGTCGCAAAAAGGCTGAGAAGCACGCCCTGAAGCCGGCGCCGCCATGTCGCGCCGCTCTGTGAAGTCTCCAAGGGATCATCCGGTTTGCCAGGAGCCGGCTACTCTACCAGCTTCCCGTGCCCGAACGAGTCAAAAGGCCGAGCCGGGCGTGACGAAAGCAGCTTGTCGATGGCGTCGGCGCCTTGTAACCGTGCCGGCGACGGCGGCACACCGTCGTGAAGGAGCGTCGCACCGGTCTTCCCGAAGCCTCGAGGACCGGTCCGGGCCGGGCATCAGCAGAGGCGAGAGCGTAATGGCATCCGCAGTTCCCACCGTTGCGGTCGATCAGCCTGTCCGGGCCTACGGCCCGCGCAAGCAGGCCTTCTTCGATGCCGCCGAGCGACTCGCCCCGGAATACGGCAAATGGCGTGAGCTCAACCGGTATTTTCATGAGGAGGACGCGCGGTATCTGCGGTTCCTCGTCCGCCCCGGCCTGCGCGTGCTCGAGTTGGGATGCGCGCGCGGCGACCTTCTGGCCGCGCTCGACTGTGCCACGGGCATCGGCATCGATTTCAGCCCTGCGACGATCACGGCGGCCCGCGAAGCCCACCCCGCGCTGGACTGGCGGGTCGGCGACGTCGAGGATCCGGATGTCATCGAGAGCCTGGCGGAACAGGATTTCGACGTCATCCTACTGTCGGACACGATCGGGTCGCTCGATGACATTCAGGCGACGTTCGAGCGCCTTCACCCGCTTTGCGGTCCGGATACCCGGATCATCGTGTCGTATTACTCGGGCGCCTGGGAGCCGATCATCCGCCTGGCGGAAGCGCTCGGACTCAAGATGCCGACACTGGCACAGAACTGGCTTTCGACCGAGGACATCCGCGCGATCCTCGACCTCGCGGGGTTCCAGGAAATCAAGCGCGAATGGCGCATGCTCGTGCCAAAGCGGCTTCTGGGCCTAGGCCCGCTGATCAACCGCACACTCGCGGTGCTGCCGCTGATCCGCCGGTTCTGCGTGCGCAACTACCTTGTCCTGCGCAGCACCCGGCCGCGCGCATCGCGTGCCCCTGCCCCGTCCCTCTCGGTGATCGTCCCCTGCCGCAACGAACGTGGAAACATCGAATCCGCCGTTCGCCGCCTGCCCCGGATGGCGCCGCGGCAGGAGATCGTCTTCATCGAAGGCCACAGCAAGGACGGCACGCTGGAGGAATGCCGCCGCGTCGCCGCCGCCTATCCGCAGCTCGACATCAAGGTCGCGGTGCAGGACGGCAAGGGTAAGGGTGACGCCGTCCGCAAGGGCTTCGACATGGCCTCGGGCGACATCCTCATGATCCTTGACGCCGACCTCACCGTGCCGCCGGAGGATCTGCCGAAATTCTATCAGGTGCTGGCATCCTCCAAGGGCGAGTTCGTCAACGGATCGCGGCTCGTCTACCCGATGGAGCACGATGCGATGCGGTTCCTCAATCTCGTGGCCAATCGCGGCTTCGCGGCGATCTTCTCCTATCTCCTGAACCAGCGCGTCACCGACACGCTCTGCGGCACCAAGGCCCTGTCGCGGCAACATTACCGGGAGCTCACGGCGGCCCGCTCCTATTTCGGCGATTTCGATCCGTTCGGGGATTTCGACCTGATCTTCGGCGCCACCAAGCTCAATCTGGAACTCGTCGAGGTGCCGATCCGCTACCACGCGAGAACCTACGGCGAGACCCAAATCTCGCGGTTCCGCCACGGATGGCTGCTCCTGCGCATGGTGGTTTTCGCCTTCTGGAAGCTCAAGGCCATCTGATGGCCCTCGACGAGCGGCCGCTCGAGTACCGCCAGATCTGGGAAGGCAAGCCGGTCCTGCGCGCCCTCTACGCCGACTACTACCGAATGATCCGCGACCGGTGCCGGCCCGGCAGGACGCTCGAGATCGGCGGCGGATCGGGGAACTTCAAGAGTTTCGCCGCGGACGTCGTCAGCACGGACATCCTGTTCGCCCCGTGGCTCGACGCCGTCGCCGACGCGCAGCGACTGCCCTTCGTTGCCGGCAGCTTCGACAATCTGGTGCTGTTCGACGTGCTGCATCACATCGAGGCCCCGCTTCTTTTTCTGCGAGAGGCGGAGCGCGTGCTCCGGCCGGGCGGCCGCCTGATCATGGTCGAGCCTGCCATCACGCCCGCCAGCGGTTTCTTCTATCGGCACTTCCACCCCGAGCCGGTGGTCATGGCGGCCGATCCCCTGGCGGTCGGGGAGTCCGATGCGAGGCGCGACGCCTTCGACGCCAACCAGGCCATTCCCACGCTGCTGTGCTGGCGGGATCGCGACCGGCTGGCGCAGACGGTACCGGGACTGCGGCTGGTGGAACGTCGGCGCATCGCCCTTTTCGCCTATCCTCTATCGGGCGGTTTCCGGCCGTGGAGCGCCCTTCCCGCCGCGGTGGTGGCCCCGGTCCTGAGCGTGGAACGCTGGCTCGAGCCGATCCTCGGGCCGCTGATGGCCTTCCGGCTGATCGCGACCTTCGAGCGGCTGACGCCAGACACTGCCGCCGGATAGGCGGGCGTTCGATGCGCCGGACATTCTACTTCCTAAGCCTCGGAGTGGCCTTCCTCGCCACCGGCGCCTGGCTGTGGATCACGCTGGTGCCGCGAACGGTTCGGTTCGATCTGCCGCCCGCCGCGATCCTCCATGACAGCGGCCAGGCCTTCCTCACGAAAGTCCCGACTCCGCACGGGCGGGGCGTGACCCTCACGACCGACCGCAACGCCGGGGCCGGCGGTCCATCGCAACTGCGTGTCCTGGAGAACGGCAGACCACTCGGGCCGCCGCATACGCTCCACGAGGAGATTCGCCAGGACGGGCATGGGCGTTTCTCGCACTGGCGCGGGATGCTCTATTTCTCGTCGAGCGATGGCTCCGACCCGCGGACCAACGGGCGAACCTATGCGATCGAGGACGAGGTCGCGCCCTCGGCGTGGCTCGGTTGGCTGTCGGCAGCCTCGATCCTTCTTGCCTGCTTCGCCTACCGCTCGGCGGTCCAGACCCCCGGCCGGATCGCGCGCGCCGGCACCGCGGTCCTGTCGAGCCTGCTGCGGGCGCGCGACATGCGAGTGCCGGTACAGACCGCACTCCTGGCGTTCGCGGCGATCGCCGCCGGGGTCTGGCTGACCGTTTACGCCTGGAGCACCGGCGCGGGGTTGAGCTTTGCGATCGGGTCGTGGTTCCCGATCAGTGACGCAGAAGGATGGTGGTCCTGCGGTAAGGACATCGAGTATGCGCGTGCCGTCCCGAACTTTTTCCCGTCCGAATGGTGCCAGCGCCGGCCGATCTACCCGTCGCTGCTCGCCAGCCTCTCCGTCGTGGTGCGAGACGACTCCATGTGGCTGGTGCTGGCCCAGTCGATCCTGCTGGCCACGACCGCCACCCTCGTCGTGCGGGAGGCGATCCGCCTGACCGGCATCCTTGGCGGCGCCATCGCCGGCGCGCTCATCTTCGCCTACATGTCCCAGGTCTCGCTCGGCCAGTTCATGTCCGAGGCCGCCGGTCTCGCCTTCGGCCTGACCGGGGTGGCATTGCTGCTCCGCGGCGCGGAGACGATGCGATTCTCGGCGGTCGTGCTGGGCACCGCGGCCCTGTCGCTCGGTCTTACGGCACGCCTGGGACCGCTTTTCGTGCTGCCGATCCTGATCGTCTGGAGCGGGTTTGCGGCGCGCGCCTGGCACCTCTCGCTGTGGCGCTCGATCGGCATCGTCGCGGCGGCGTGCCTCGCCGGGCTCGTGGTTCAGGCGTTCCTTCTGCTCGCGACGGGCGGGCATCTGGGGAACACGGGCGATAATTTCTCCTATACGTTCTATGGGCTGGCGACCGGCGGCAAAGGCTGGATGGCGGTGCTCCAGGATCACCCCGAGGTGGCGAATGTCAGCGATGCCGAGACGGCGCGGCAGATCTACGCCCTCGCCTGGGCGGCCTTCCAGGCCCACCCGATGCTCCTTCTGGACGGGCTGAGCGCCGGATATCAGGCTTGGCAGCAGTCGCTCTTCGACGATCTCCCGGTCGCGCTTCGCGACCCGTGTTGCTCGGTGCTGCTGCCGGCAGGACTCGTCACGCTGGTGTGGCGCTGGCGTGATCAGCGCCTGCGGCTGCTCGGCAGTCTCTTCCTCGGCGAGGCGCTATCGGCGCCTTGGATCGGCACCGACGGGGGCGGACGGGTGTTCGCCGCCACCGAAGCGGCCGATGTGCTGATCGCCGTCCTGGGGCTGCAGTCCATCGCTCTGTGCATCGCCGCGCTGCTGCGCCGCCCTTTCGCCACGACCGTGCTGGCGGCGCCGTCGGGCTTCATGCGCTTCCCGGTCTGGACCCTTTCCGTGCTGCTGCTACTGGTGTTCGCCCCGATCGTGCGGATGCCGCGTTTCCTGCTTCACCAGGCGGTTGAACCGCCGTCATGCGGCGCCGGGCTCACGCCCTACGCCCTCGACCTGGGGCGGAACTTCCTGCTTCAGAAGAGCCCCGCCGGCGGGCGCTTCGAAGCGATGGCCGTGCTTCCCGCCGACCGCATGACCGCCACCGCGCGCGCGGGCACATGGTGGGCGGAGGATCTGTCGAACCTTCCCGAGAACGCTGCGCTCATCAAATTCACGCGATCGCCGCTCGGCCTGCGGAGCGGCGGCGGCCAGCTGCTGCTGTGGAGCGACGCGCCGCCGCTCCACCGCACGGACCGCGTCCTCCTGTGCGTCAGCGAGAAGCCCGCGGGCAAGCTGGCGCGGCAGCCCTACCACCTCGTGGTCAACGGGACGATCGACGGACTGCCGTAGAGCCGGACGTCGTCGCTCTGCTCTTCGCGATGACGATGCGCGTCACGATCGGCGAGGCGCTGCTTAGACCGCCCTACTCCCCACCGAAACCCAGCACGTCGATGATGATGATCGACGGTGCCTGCTGCCCCTGCCCGCCCCCGCCGCCGCCGAAGCCTTCGGTATCCCGGCCGGCATTGGCGGCGACCGCGCCGGCCGAGGCGAGCGCGCCGACATTGACGCTGGGTGCCGTCGGCACGCCGACCGCGGTACCGCCGACCTGGATGTTGCTCGCATTCGCGACATGGAGCGCTGCGACCACGAGGTTGCCGGCGACCCGGATGCCTGCGTCGCCGGCGTCCACGGTGCCGCGCGGCGCGAACAGGAAGGCGTTGCTGAGATCCGGATCCTGCCCAGGCAACGTGACCAGCGCACCGATACCGGCGCCGGTGACCAAGCCGCCCGGATCGAGCTGCTCGATCGCGTCGGCGTCGTAGAGCACCGTGTAGGGCGGGAATTCGGCCGAGGTCTTGGCCCCGATGCCGGCCAGAATGTTGCCGTTGGAGCTCCAGACCAGCACGTCGCCGCCCTCCTCGGTGAGGATGCGGCTCTGGTTCACAATGATGCTCTGGTCGGAGAAGAGGCTGATCGAGCCGCCCTGGAAGGTCAGGATGCCGGTCGTGCCCGGCTGGTTGTAGACGGCGCGGGCAGCCGAGCTGCCGAGCAGCACGTCGCCGCCCGGCGCGAAGACCGAGATGTTGCCGCCGTGCCGGGTCTGGATGGTGGCGCTGCGCAGGTCGAGCGTGCCGGTGTGGATCGGCGCGTTGGAGCCGTTCGCCCCGCCCGTGAGGTCGTTCTGGGTATAGCCATCAGAGCCCGGGAACATCGTGTTCACCATGCGATAGCCGCGGCTGTAGGTCGGCGTCGCGGCGTTCTGCTGTGTCGCCTCGAGCTCGTCGAAGAACACGACGTCGGCGAAGGCATCCTGCTGGTCGGGCGTCAGTGACTGGAATTTCCTCCAGGCCTGCGCCTCGGTCAGTCCGGTCTCGCCGAAGGTCTGGCCCAGATAGGCGACCAGCTCCGGCAGGTAATTGTGCGGCACTAGCCCGATGGAATCCGGCGAGATGTAGTCCTGGATCACCGCCTGGTAGTCGATGCCGGGCCCGACACCGGCGAAGGCATAGACCGAGGCGCCCTTCGCCGAGAGCAGCGGATCCTGGTAGCCGGTGATCCAGGCCACGTCACCGGTAGTCTCGATCCCCGACGGGCCGACGTTGAAGTCGTTGGGGAATGGTCCGAGATTCCGCCCGGCGCTGACCACCAGCGAGCCCGGTCCTGCCAGCTCGATGAGGTTGGCGCCGTTCGAACCCTTGGTCAGCAGCTCGTTGCTCGACGGCAGGTCATAGAGGATGTCGCGGCCGGCGCTGACCGTCGAGACGTCGGCCGGCCCGATGTTTTCCGCGTAGAGCTGCAAGTTGAGGATGTCGCGGCCGGCCTGGATGTCGATCGGCTCGTCGGTGAGCAGCGGCATGGGCAGCGTCGTCGCGGCGACGGCACCGGACGCGTCCGGGACCGGCCCGTTGGTGACGTCGCCCGTGGCCGCATAGACGTGCGACAGGCTCTCGCCCGGCGTATGGAGCACCGCATAACCCGCAACCGCCGTGTCGAAGCCGGCCGCCGGGTTTTCCGGGTCGAACTGCGTATCGACGAGGCCCGGGATGGGGTTGCGGGTCGCAATCGTCTGGGTCCGTTGGGTCTGGTAGGTGGCGATCCCAGCGGCCGCCGAAGAGGCGAGGCTCGGAATCGTCTCGGTCGCGCCCAGCCCGCTCGAATCGTCGAGATTGGCGAAGCGGACGTTCTGCTCGGCCAGGATGTCGAGCACGCCGCTCCCCGAATTCACGAGATTGAAGTTCGAGAGGACGGAGATGCTGCCGCTCAGCGCCGCCAGATCGAGGCCTGCCGGCAGCAGACGCTGGCTGATGACGTAGAGGCGGTTGCGGTTGTCGGTGGATTGCTGCGGCAGGGTCTCGAATGCGATCTGGCCGCCCACGGATTCGACCGAAACGGCCGAGTCCGGGCTCATCGTGTTGAACTGCCCCTCCTGGAACGTCCAGGTCCCGGTCGCCAGCGCCAGCGAAGATGCGCCGCCGTGATCGGCGATGTAATCGTCGCCGACGGTCAGCGTGATGCCGCTCTTGATCTCGGTCGGGTTGACGATGTCGCCGATATTGATGGAGCCCTTGGCGGCTACCGAGATTTGCGCGTCGCCGACGGCGATGATCGTGGCGGGGAACACGCTGATCTGCGCCGCATTCACCGCCAGCGTATCGGCGTAGGTGTAGCTCCAGCTTGGATCAGCCTCGATCGAGCCGCCGGCGGTGATCTTGCCCACGCCGAGGGCTGCGTAATACGAGCCGCTGACGATATTGCCGCCGGCCGTCACGGTCAGATCGCCGCCGCCCGAAAGGTGCAGCGCCGGCAACGCGGTCGCGCTCAGCCCGCCGCTGACCCGGCCGGAAGAGGCCGTCGAGGCCGAGAAATCGACGATGTTGCGGCCCGCGGTGATCGTCACGTCGCCACCGCCCAGCGCGGCCACGCCCTGGTCGAAGCTGCCGAAATTGATCCACCAAGTCGTCTGGCCGTCGTTGAGATCGTTGAAGGTCGCGCCGTGGTGCGGGGCGTTCGGGTTGTAGACGCCCTGTCCGGCATCGAAATTGTTCTGCGATCCGTCGAGCGCCGGCACCGCGACCGAGCGGGTGAACAGCCAAGCGGTCCAGAACTGCGTCAGGTAGCCGGCCGAGCTCAGCGTATAGGTCGAGGTCGCCGGGATGTTCTGGATACCGGTGATATCGTTCTGCGCGGTGATCGCGACGTGCCCGCCGCCTTCCGAGTAGGCGGGCGTGGTCACGGCGAACAGCGTCGGTGCGGTCAGCACGAAGGAGTCCCCGAAATCCGGGGCGTCGAAGCCGGTCGGATCGGCGATCTCCGTGGCGCCCGCGCCGCTGCCGAGCGTCCCCTGGCTGTTTTCCGAGGTCGTGTTGGCGGCAATGGAATTCGGCCCGTTCAGCGCCGAGCCGCCGTTGACCGCGACATAGCCCGGACTCGGGAGCGGATCGCTGGGGTGGCCCGCGGTGTAGACCGTCCCCGGTGCAAGCGGATCGCTCAGCGAGAAGTTGTAGCCGGCGGCGATATCGATCGACCCCGTCCCGGTGCGGATGATCACCGGCACCAGCCCCGTCACCGGGCTCAAGCTCGAGTTGAAGGTGTTATGGCCGTTGAGCGTGACGCTGCCGCTGCCGGGAGCGAACTGGCTCGCCGGCAGAAGCGCCAGCGGGTCGGCGCTGCTGGTATCTGCACCGCCGACGATCGTATAGGACCACGAGCGGTAGAATCCGCCGCCTGCGGCAAGCGGGAACAGATCCGCCGACATCACCGGGTTCGGGTCGGCGCCGGTGGGATTGTCGGCCGGTCCATTGGCGCCGTACTGCCCGGCGAGCGAGCTTGCGACCGAGAACACCCCGGTCTGGTTCGCCATGGTCGCGCCGTAAGCTGGCGGCGGCTGGAGAATGGCCGGCGGAAGCGGTACCGCGCAGGACGTGCAGAGATTGCCGAGCGCGCCCAGATAGGCGCCATAAGCCTGCGCGTAGACGCCCGCATAATATGCGGCATAGGCGGTATACGAGACGCTCGCCGCGCCGTAGGTCGCCGGACTGAGATAATTGGGCGCCGCCGGCGGCACCGGCACGGCCGCTCCGGTCGGCACCGGCTGAAGCTGGCCGTTGACGAAATAGAGCTGCTGGGACAGCGCGTCGTAGGCTGCCCAAGTCTGGGCATAGCCGGACCGATAGGTCGCGTAGTAAAGCGAGACGAACCCGCTGTAGGTCGTGTCCGTCGTATCGTAGGGCGCCGCCGGCGCCTGCAGCGGCTCGACGTAGAAGCCCTGAGTGCTGTTGCCGCTGGGCGCGAGCGGCAGATAGATCGTCCGCAGCGCGCTCAGATAGCGCGGATCGAGGAAGTTGAGCGGCTGGAAGAACCCGTCCGAGATGGTGGCGTCGACGATGACGTTGTTCGCCGCGCGCAGCGTGAGATCGCCGGGCTGCCCGGCCGCGGTCCGGTAGAAAAGCGTCAGGTTGCCGCTCTGGTCATAGCCGCCTGCACCGAGATTCCAGTTGCTGGCGATGGTGATGTTGCCGTTCTCGACCGCGCTGGTACCGTTTTCCAGATCGATGCCCGGCTGGTACTCGGCGTTGGCGAGCCCGGCGGTCGATCCCGTCGGCGTCGGCGCGAACCCCTGTACGAACCCCATCAGCGTCTGCTGATAGAACAGGACATGGTCCATGTTCGGACTATTCGGCGTGAAATACTGGCCCGGCTGGAGCGTCCCGCCGGCGGCGATCGTCGTGCCGGTCTGGGTGAAGCCGGCGAGCAGCTGGCCGTTGTCGCCGTACCAGCCGGCCGGATCGACGATGCCGTCGAAATGCAGCGCGCCGCTGGTCGCGTCGCTGGTCTTCCAGGTGGCGTAGGCCTCGACGATCAAATCGTGCGCACCGGTGATCTGGGCGCCTGCCGGCACGTTGAGATCGATCGTGCCGTCCTGCAGCAACGGCACGCGGATGTCGACGATGCCGCCCGCAAGCCCGTCGATCGTCCCGCCGGACACGTTGATGACGGCCTGCGGGCCGATCGTCAGAGGGCCGGCGCTGCTGTCGTTCTCGTAGCCATAGGTCGCGTTGTAGGTACCGGCGAAGACCCCCCCGGTGCCGAGCAGGACGGTGCCGCCGGCCCGGTGCGGATCCGAGCCTTCCGCGAGGAGCTTGCCTTCGACATCGACGCCGGTATCGCCGTAGAGCCGGATCGTGCCGCCGCGGTCGCCGGACGCGTCGATCTCGCCGGTCGAGGCGATGGTGACCGCACCCGCATCAGCTATCAGCGTCACATCGTAGGCCGTCAGCACGCCGGAGAGCGCCAAGTCTCCCGTTGCGGTCTCGACCGACACGGTGTTGCGGAATCCCCCGGCGCTCAGCGCGGCGGCAAGCGTGTCGAGTGTCGCGCCGGCCTGCTGCCGCATGATCAACGACCCGCCCAGCCCGTCCGATGATGTGCCGAGCAACGTTCCGCCGAGCTGCGCCGCGCCCGAGGGGGCCTCGATGTCGAGCGTGCCGGCATCGCCGCCGCCCGACGCGCCGGCCACCGAGATCTCGGAACCGGCCGCCGCAACCACGTTGCCCGTGTCCGAGACCAGATCGATCGTCCCGCCGGCGGCGTAGCGCGTGACATCGAAGAAGGAGCGCGCATAGCCGTTGGCGATCAGCCGAGCCCCGGACTGGAGAGTCAAGTCGCCGGCGCTCGCCTCCAGGCGGATCGTCCCGGAAGCGGCATCGACAGTGGTGTCCACTGCGACGGTGGCGCCGTCGATGGTCAGCGAGCCGCCGAGGGCAGAGCCGGAATCCGGCAGTGCCGCGGAGCCCACCGCGGCGAGCGTGACGGCGCCCGTCGTCGCGAGCGTTTCGCTCGAACCCACCCCGGCCAGAACGAGCGGCGCGGTCACCGTCACGGTCGCAGCGCCGGCGTCGAAACGCCCCGTTCCGACGCCTTCGACCTGCACGCGGGCCTGCAGCTGCACCTCCCCGATACCGGCCAGGCCGAGCGTGCCGTTGCCCAGCTCGATCGTGCCGCCGGAGATGGTAAGCGCGCTGCCTCCGGCTCCGCCGGTGAAGGCGACGCCGAGGCTATTTTCGAGCAGCACCGTGGCGGCGCCGATATCGACATTGTCGCCCGTCGCGGTAAGGCCGCCCGCATTGAGCACCAGGGTCGCGCCCGGCGCGGCGAGGTCGAGCGTGACCGGACCGTAGAAGGTGATCCCGGTATAGCTCTCGAGCTCGAGCGTGCGCGCGCCGGAGAAGGCGGCGAGATTGCCCGCCGACAGCACGAAGCCCGGCGTCCCTATCGGTGCCGCGCCGAAGCTGAGCGCCTCCGCGGCGAGCGTGACGTAGCTTCCTTCGATATGGGCCGTATCGGCGATCGAACCGGCATTGGCGGTGTTGAGCATCACCGCATTGCCGGCAATTTCGGCGCCGTCGTCGATGGTCAGTTGCCCGCCCGGCGGCCCCGCGAAGCTGCTCCCGGTCTGGCCCGGCACGTTGACCCGGTCGACCACGAAGGCGCCGCCAATGCCAACGGCCAGGAAGGCGCCGTCGCCGGCAACGCCCGTCGTCCCGGCAGCTGCAGGCAGGCTGCCGATGACGAAATCCGTCGGCGTCACGCCGGACGCGCTTCCCCGCGCCTCGACGACCGCGCCGGCTTCGACGAGCAGCCCGGTCTTCGAGTCGGAATCGGTGGCCCCGGCCACGCCGGTCGTCACCAGCAGGATCTCGGGGCCGGCCAGCGGGTGCGCGGCGTCGTTCGCGACGACGATGCTGTTGGCGGTCGCCGTGATCACGTCGCCGTCGAGCCCCCCCACGCGCGAGCCGCCGATCAGCAGGCTGCCGGCGTCGAGACCGCTCAGCTGGTCGGCGTTGAGAGCGACATAGCCGGCACGGGCCGCCTGGCCCGGATCCACCACTTCGATGTCCGCCGCCGAGATGTCGACCTCGGAGCTGAGGGCTCCCGCCGGCGCCGAACTGTCGAGCGTTCCGGCGAGGTTGATCGATTGCGTCGCCGCCAGCACGAGGTGGCCGGCGTCTTCGGGCAGCCGCACGGTCGACCCGATGGCGTGGCTGGCGAAGAAGGAATTGGCGCCGGTCTGATCGATCTCCGAATACTGGCGCCAGACCGCGCTCGACTGGACCATGAAGGCCAGGGGCACAGAGGACTGTTCGCCGGCCATCGGCGTCGCGAGCTCGCCGGACATGAGATAGGACCCGTCCGGCAGGACCTCGTTCTGGCCCGGCAGGAAGCCGGCCTGCCCGGTGACCACCACGCGGTAGGCGCCGGGCAGCGTCGCATAGGCAGCGGGCAGCAGCGTGTAGGTGCCCGCCTTGAGCCCGGCGATCCCGGAGAGATAGACGCTGAACCCCGGCGCGGTGCCCTGCAGCCCCAGTCCGGTGGCGGTCGAGAAATCGATGTCGCTGGGCGCGGCGCCCGATCCATAGTTGGGCAGGATCGCATAGACCTGGGCCACGGGGTTGTCGGACGCGACGTTGCCGGCTAATCCCGGATTGAAGGGCGTCGAACCGTAGGCGTTCAGCGTGGACAGCACGTCGCGCGTGCCGCCGTTGCCCGGCACGAACTCGCTGGCATAGAGGTCGCCGCCGCCCGACAGGTCGATCGTGGCACCCGACTCCAGGTTGATCGCGCCCGCCTCGACCGAGATCTGCTTCGCCGGTGTCGAGGTCAGCGGCGCGTTCTCACGCAGCGGATCGGCGTAGTACCAGGCGCTGCCGTCGACCGTGCCGCCATAGGGGAGGTCGAGCCCGCCGAGCGACACCGACGTCAGGCTGCCCGGACCGAACTTCACCGACTGCGCGTCCACCAGGGTCGGCGGCGCCGCGGTCGTGCCGAGGAAGGCGAATTCGGCCGGGGTCGCGCTGTTGGCGAGGACGATCTGTCCGCCCGGCGCCCACACCGTGCCGTCCTGCACGATATCGTCGGCCAGGAGATAGAGGGCTCCGCCGGCCGAGAACGGCGTCGAAGCGGCGCTGTCGGACAGGATCACCAGCTTCGATGTCCCCGCGGTGCCGTTCTCGAAGCCTAGCGCCTGCAGAACGCCCTGGTTGCCGCCGGCCGGGTAGACCCGAGCGGCGTCGACCACGAGATCGCCGCTCGCGATGAGCCCGCCGCTCGAGGCGACCACGACTCCGGCCGCCCGCGTATTCAGCAGCCCCTCGACCACCACATCGCCGGCGCTGTTGATGACCACGAGACCCGCATCGACCAGCCCGCGCTGCAGGACGATGACGTCGCCGGCCGCGCTGAAGGTCCCGATCCCCTTCTCCGTGGCGGCCGTCTGGTTGTTGAACGTGCTCGCAAGCAGCAGGTAGGGCGCCGATACGGTGGCGTCGGGGCTGGCGTCCTTGCCGCTCGCGAGCACCTCGATCGGCGCATAGAAGCGCATCGCCCGCTGCGCCGCGAGATCGATATCGCCGATGAACTCCACCCGCTGGATACCGCTCGCCGCGGCCGGATCGGTGGCGGGGATCTCGCCGAAATTGATGTCGTCGAAGGCGCTCGCGTCGAGCAGGTCGGCGGAGAGCTTGATGAAATGCTGCGTGCCCTTGCCGCCGGAGAGTTGTGTCAGCACCTCTCCGGGCGTGAACCCTTCCGGCAGCGTCCGCTTGCCCTGGATGATCTCGACCGTCGCCGCGACATTGGCGGTGAACGTCAGCACGCCGTTCGCCGCGCCCGGGCCGCCGCCGTTCGCCTGCACCTGCCCGGTCAGGACGGCGCCCGTCGCGTCGATCGTGAGTCCCCCGGCGTCGCTGGAGACCGTCGCCGTGGCCAGCGCGAGCGGTCCGCCGCCGAGCGGGTACTGCAGCGAGGTGCTGGCGCCGTCGAGATCGATCTCAGAGCCGGCGGCGGTCGCGACGTAGCCGATGCTGCCGTTCTTGTCGCTCGCCGCCGTCGCCTCCAGCGTCACGCTGCCGCCGCCCAGAACCGCGCCGGAGCGGTAGAGCGCGTTGGTCGTGTCGATCACCGCCTCGCCGGCAACATCGATCTCGCCGCTCGGGCCGAGAAAGACGGCACCGTTCGCCACCGACGCGCCGCCGAGCTCCGCCAGCCCGCCCGGAACCACGGAGCCGGTCGCGTCGAGCGTCACCGTGCCGCCCGGCGCGGTGATGCGGCCCAGCACGTCGACCTGATAGGTGCCGACCAGCGAGATCTCGGCACCGCCCGCGCCGTTCGGCGCGCTGACGATCGAGGCTCCCTTCTGGACGACCACCCGGCCGACATCGCTCGCCGCGTTGGGGAAGCCGCTGACGTCACCATTGCCCGGCGACAGGGTCAGATCCACGGGGCGGCGCTGGAACTGCGGCGTCAGGCCGATCGGCGCGATCGTCTCGCCGGCCACGGTGAGTCCGAACCCGTCGCCGTCGGTCGGCAGCACGTAGCTGCGCGGCCCGGCCTGATAGTTCGACTGCCGCAGCACGACGTGGGTGCCGGCGACCACGATGACCGAACCGCCGTCCGAGCCGATGTCGAAGGCGCCAAACGGATTGTTGGTGCCGAACATCGCGCTCGGAATGAGCAGCGTGCCGTCGGTTGCGGTCGTGAGCGTGTCGACCGCATTGGTGATATCCACGCTCGGTCCGACCAAGAGCGTGAACGTGCCGCCGGTCGCGAAGCCGAAGGCGCGGATCGATTGCGCCGGGTCGACCGAGACGCTGGCGACGAGATCGGGGCTGGCCGGGAAGAAGGCGCCGGACGAACCGGTCACCGAGAAGCCGCCGAGATAGGTTTCCAGCGAGATATTCCCGCCGGCCCCGGCGACCACGCCGCCGCTGGTCATCAGCTTGCCGCTCGGCTCGACATAGCCGCCGCTGGAAACGTCCAGCAGCGCCGCCGGATCGACGACGATGCTGCCGGTCGTGTCGACGAAGCTGCCCCCGACCGAGCGCTTGGAGCGGGCATCCGACAGAAGGCCGATCGAGCCGCCGTTGATGTATCCCGGCCCGGTCAGCGCCTCGGTCAGCCCGGTGTCGTTCACCCACCGGCCGCTGACGTCCAGGATCGCCCCGGCGTCGATGGTGATGGACGGCGTGCCCGGTGCCTGAGCGAGGAAGCCGCCGCCGTTCGACACCAGCGATATGCTGCCCGCCCGCGCGACGAACGCGCCGCGGATGTCGATCGCAAGGCCCGAGATCGAGATGCTGCCGCCGTCGGCGACGGTGAGCGTTGCGCCAGCAGTCTCGCGGGTCGTTCCGGGAATGGTGATTTCGGCAAATCCGCCGGCATCGAGCAGCGACGACGACAGGACGAGCGTGTCGGCGAGATCGGCAGGGTTGAGGCCGCTGAAGGGATCCGCCGGGTTCGATATGACGAAGTTCGCCGGCAGCGGCGTGTTGGGGCCAAGGCCGGCCGGCACGACCACCGGATCGGGCCGGATCAGCACGAAGGCGGGAACGACGGAAACGCCGTCCACCAGCACGCCGATCGAGGAATCCGCGATGGAGCTGGGATCGAGGATCAGATATCCGGCGCTCGGCAGCTGCTGGGCGTTGGCCTGGAGGTGCCGCGTATCGCCGGGGATCGTGCTGGACGCGGTTCCGATCTGGCCGTCCGCCAGCTGATGCGGTCCGGCCGCGACCTGGCCCAGCAAGGTGCCGGCCTCGACGATCGCGTCGGCCCTCAGCTCGACGCCGCCGGCATCGTGGCCCTCGATGTAGCCCGGCTGGAAGGTCGAGGGGGAACCCTCGATCAGCGGACTGCCGTAGGTCTGCGAGACGGCCCAGCGCGGATGGTTGTCGGTGAAGGTGCCGGCGATGCCGAGATAGGGAAGGTTCGGATCGGCGTCGGCCATGGCATAGACCGCCCCGTCCGCCCCCAGCAGCCGCGTCGTCGCGACCGCGCCGCCCTGGTAGGTGACGAACCCGCCGGAGACATCGATCGTCGAGCCCGGCTGCAGCACGATCTTCGAATAGTTCTGCGGGTTGGCGCCGAGCGCGGTGGAGATGCTGACGGTGCCGCCCTTGGCGAGGAGCTGGCCGATCCCTTCGGGGATGTTCGCGACATAGCCGGCGGCGTCGGCCAGCGGCGTGCCGACCCACGAGAGTCCGTCCGGCGAGATGCCGGATTCCCGGATGTCGAAGATGAGCGAGGTCCCGCGCAGGGGGCCGTTGCGTTGGAGCGGCGAGTCTGCGAATTCCGGGCCGCGCGGCTCGAAGGTGACGAAATTCGCCGACATCGGCAAAACGGCCGAGGTAAGGCCGGCCACGTCGATCAGGGTGTCCTGGCTGAGATAGACGGTCTGGCCGCCGAACAGTCCGACCGTGGCCCCGGGCGCGACGACCGAGGCGCCGCTGTCGAAGGTCAGCGTTCCCACGCCGATGACCGCCTCGCTCGAGGAGCCGGTCTGGATCTCGGTCGCCTGGATCTGGACATAAGGCGCCGGAAAGGTGGTCGCCGAGACCTGTCCTTGCGGGATCGATTCGCTCGCCGCCGCCGTCGGATCCGGTAGGATGGAGGCCGATGCGTTGGGCCCGAACGTGACGTCGGTGACGCCCTGGACGACGATCGAACCGTTCCGGGTAATGCTGGTGGTCGCCGCGAGCACGCCGTCATTCTCGACCGTGGTACCCTGCAGCGTGATGTTGCCGCGGTTGGTGTCGATGAGGCCCGAATTCTCCACCGCCATGCCTGGCAGGTAATCCGGCAGCGGCGGCGTGCCGTAGGGGCTCGCCTGCAGCAGCAGCGACGGCTCGGATTGAACCACCAGTCCCAGGTAGTGCGAGGTCCCGCCAACCTGGGTGTTCTCAAGAAAGGCGAAAACGCGCCCGGCGCCGAGGATGACCTGGCCCGCCGGCGACTCGATCGTGCCGGCATTGGAAACCTTGGGCGCCAGCAGCATCACCGATCCCGGATTGTCGGAACCCTGGATTGAGGTTGTGATCTGCGCGCCCGCAGCCACCGTGACCGCGCCCTCGTTCTGGCTGGCGTCGAGCGGGTCGGTGGTCGTCGAGAAGGCGACATTCTGGTTGTTGAGCGCCGTCAGGCTGCCGCCGATATCGATATTCAGCCCGTTGTGGAGGAACTGCTCGTTCCGCTGGTCCGTGGACTGGCCGAGCTCGCCGATATCGAGCGAGGTCGCGACCAGGCCGTGGACGTCGACCTGGCTGGTGCCGCCAAAGATGATGCCGTTGCGGTCGATCAGGTAGACCGAGCCCTGGGCCTTGATCGAGCCCAGGATCTCGCTCGGCACGCCCGACGGATCCTCAATGCGGTTGAGCGCGACCCAGAGATTGTTGCCGGCCGCGTCGGTGCCGCCGACCTGATTAAAGAAGACCGTCGTGTGCTGGCCGACGTTGAAGCTGACCCAGGTCAGGATCGCCTTTGCGTCGGTCTGGTCGATGGTGACGGTCGTGTTGCCGCCGGTCTTGGTGACGACCGGCTTCAGTGCGTTCTGCCAAAGCGACGGGTCGGTGCCGATGCCGGGGTCGACCTGGAGCCCGCCGGGGACCAACCCGTCGGGAACCGGAGGAGCTTGGCTGGCCGCGACGCTCCGTGCTGCGGCCTGCGCCGCCTGGGCCGCGGCAATAGCCCGGGCCGCCTGGGCAAGATCGGCGGCGGACCGCTTCGCGATCTGCTGCGCCAGCGAAGACATCGGCAGCGTCTGAGCCTGGGTGGCCGCGCCGCTGGCGGTGCCCTGCCGGTTCGAAAGCTGGTTGAAGTAGTCCGGACTGCCGAACTGGGCGCCACTGGCATTGCCTGCCGCGGCGCAGAGCGCCATGGCGCTCGTGCCAGCGAGCAACCATCGCCGATGATCGGCCGTGATTGCCGGCCGGCATTGAGGCCTATGAAAGGAGCGCGTTCTCTGCATACGCCATAACCATCGCATTCAGATGCGACAACCAGATGAAAGGACCGCCCGGTCCCTTGCGGGAGCCGGGCGGCCGGTCATGCACCCGTCGCCAGAGCGGCGGGCGAAGGCGGGCTTATTCGTGACCGCTGTCGGTCGAATATTCCGGGCACTGGTAGGGCCCGGCCAGCGGATGACCCGTGGTCGGGCTGTTCGGGAAGCTCTCGGTGTTCGTCACCGGGATCATCATCGTCGCCGGATCGCCGGGAAGTGTCGCATTCACGCCGGGAGCCGGCGGCGGATACTGGGCCGGCGCCACCGTGTCGTAGACAGCCTGGGTGAAGGTCCGCGAATTGCCCGCGGCGTCCTTGGACTGGTTGGCATTGACGGCGCTGTCGAAGTCGATCGGCACAAGGCCTTGCGACAGCATCAGGTTGTCGGCGTCCGTGTTATTGCCGGCGCCGGCATTCGTGTAATAGGAGACGAAGTCCAGCACGCCGGTGTACGGGTCGTTCCCGGTGTCGTGCTCGTAACACTGATAGCCCATCACGTAGGTAAGCCCGGTGATGGCGTATGCGCCCACGTTGGAGGCGTGGAAGAAGCTCTTGTTGAGACCCGAGCCCCAGCTGGCCGCCGCCACGCCGCCCAGCGTCGTCGGAGGTTGGCCCGTACCGCCGCAAGGATTCTTGATGCCGCAGGCCGGGTTTTTCGGGTTCTGGGCGCCCGCAGGGCTATGGGACGGCCAGACCGGCGGGGCAACCTTGGTAATCGCCGATTCAACGGTCGCAAAGGTGGGCTCGACATACTGGTGCTTGAGCTTTCCAGTGGTGCTCGCGCCGCCGTAGCCGTTCTCGACATAGGCCGTCGGCACCGTGCTTGCCACCACAGGCTCGTCGACGGTCGGCGAGACATAGGCAACACCGCCCGGTGTCGCTTGCACCGCGGCCTCGACGCCACCCGATCCGCTGGTCGCCTTGCCGCCGCCGGATTGGCTGGTCGGGATCGTGCCGTTGGTGTTGTAGCTTTGATAGACCCAGCTCGGCCATGTGATCGTCGTCTGCGGCACCTGGCTACCAAAGGCCGAATTCGCCGGGAAGGTCTGACCGGGCTGCGCGCCGAGGCCCTTGGCGTTCCCGAGGGTCGTGTCGTTGAAGGCCGCGCAGTTCTGGCTGAGCCACAGCGTGAACAGATAGGTTGTTCCGCTGTCGTCCGAGCGGGCGAAGGGGACGATTGGCTGCGTGCCGCCGGTGATCGAGTAGGTCGCGCTGACCGTGTAGACGCCGGTGTGTGCGTTGTAGCTGTAGACCGAGTTCAGCGGCAGCGGGTTCGGCTCGGGCAGCTGGTTGCTCGGGTTCAGCACCTGGAACTTGAGCGTGGAGCCATTCGGAACGTCGGCAGTCGGCTGCAGGCTCAAGGTGATCGTTCCCGCGGGCGCGACACCCGGCGTGATCGACGCCACGGTCGTGCCGGACGCAATCCCCGCAGGACCCGTGATGGTCTCCCCGACCTCGATCCCCGTGATGCTTGTCAGAGTAACAGAGGCCGGCGGCGGCGACGTGCCCGTGGGGACCGGCAAATCCTCGGTGGTCGTCGTGGATTGAATTGCGTTGCCCTGGAACGTCTGGCCAAACGTATTCGACACAAAGATCGGATTGCTCCAGTCGTAGTTGCCCGGAACGACCTGACCGTTCGCGTCGGCCTTGGTATAGATGAAACAGATCGCGTCCCTGGACAGCTGCAGCTTGTGGTCTTCCTTGTCGGGCGCGCCCGGCAGGAGGACGAAGTTCATGTTCGTCGGATTGTAGGGAATGGTCACCGGCGTCGCGGCGACCGGAAGGGCCCATGCGTTGCCTCGGTTTTGCTTCGTATTGAACCCGTTCGGCCCCAGTCCGCCGACATTGTAGTCGAAGCCCACAGTGTTCCCGTCACCCGTCGGCGAGGGCGAGTTGATCGGCGCGTCGCTGTCGGTCATATCCCAGAATAGGTAGTACGGGATGTTCGGCCCGCTGGTGGCGCTGCTGGTGTAGCCCGGCGGCAGCGTTTCACCATCGGTCGCCGAGTTGAAGGCGCTGGCGGCGGCGGTCCAGTTGCCCTTGCCGCCATTCGCCGTGCCCTGGCCGGCCGGACCGTTGCCGGTGGTCGACCCCACGACCGTCGGCGTCTCGGTGAGCAGAGCGAGAAGCCCGGCGCCGCTGCCCGTCGCGGTCAGGTAGTATTTGAACGCCGCGCCGCCGCCGACGCCGGTGAAGGTGCCGGTGCAGTTCGTCGCGAAGTTCGCGCTGGCCGGGTACTTGCCCGGATCGTTGACGAGCGGCGTCGCGCCGCAATCCGCCCAGAGCCGGAGCGTCGGCTCGGACAGGGTGCCGCCGCCGCCGTAGATTGGATTCGGTGTGGTCTGTGCCAGCGCGCCGGGCGCGCCGAGCGCGAAGCCGGCGACGGACAACATCGCCAGCGTCGCGTTGCGAGAAGTTCGAGTCATTCTGCTCTCCGCTTGGGGGGAAGAAGGGGATCGGCAATGCGTCAAAACATGGCAACGCGCACCCGACGAATACTGCCGTCGGCTGCCCTAATTTGAATCGGAACCGGTCGCTAAACCCAACCGCCTACCCGGATAGCACACGTGACCGGGCGGTCAAAATAAACTTTGCGAGACATATTAGTGACATGCTGACCACATTTCTGCATGGCCGATGAACTGTAGCCATATTGTATTTGTACTGTCACCACTTTGTCATGATTTGCGACATCGCAACTTCCACTTCTACTTCACCCCTCAGATCTGCCACGGCAAAATCCGTTCGCGCGCCGAGTTGCCGCTGGCACTCGGCGCCCGGCCGGCTGTATGCTCGCGCTCTTGTCGAACCGGGACGGCCGACCCCGCCGATGATAGCCTCCACCGCATTCCGTTATTGCGCGCCCCTCGCCGCCTGTGCCGTCGCCGTGACCGCAGCTTGGCCTGCCGCCGTGCGTGCGGACGAGACCGGCGGCACGTCCGCCGACCGGTCGTGCATCGAGGTCGGCACCGAGAACGGCTGGATCGGCCGACTCGACTGCCTCAACCTATCCTTGCGGGCGCTGAGCAAGGCCCGCCAGGCCCAGGTGGCCGAGCTTTACGGCAGCTCCGGCTCGGTCGCCGAGGCGCCGCCCGCCGAGCTGGGCCTCTACGACCAGTTCGGCGCTGCGGAGCGGCTGGGCAGCAATTTCGGCCATTCGGCGCGGCCGCAGCGCCCGCCGCCGCCGGTCTGGACGCTGCCCTTCGGCCCGGGGAAGTGAGTGCACGCCATTCTCGCGCCATGGCCGCCGCCTCCCTGCCGCGCTGGGATGACGTTTTCCGCGGGCACACGTGTCGCAACCGGAGTCAGCATGGTGGTAA
>Ga0070731_10001318_pt1 | contig 26080 bp, 25 predicted proteins | sample Coa_R1_2_FD_66448 | JGI IMG/M metagenome (GOLD analysis project Ga0070731, IMG submission 66448) | Surface soil microbial communities from Centralia Pennsylvania, which are recovering from an underground coalmine fire - Coalmine... | ecosystem: Environmental > Terrestrial > Soil > Unclassified ... | reverse complement strand
CGCCAGGCGTAGCGCATCTGGTCGCGATTCTCCCAAATCGTTTCGGCGATATCCTTGAATGCGTTGGGATGCTGCTCGTGCAACCCGTAAGGGACAAGACTGACCCACTTCCGCGTGCGGTTGCCGCTCAGACCATTTCCGTTATTTTGGTCGGACATGCATCGGGCCTCCGTGGGGAGTCTCTTCCTGGACCTGGGCCGACTGTCTTGTATAACGACCTATTAACTCATTTCAGCCCTAGGGGTCAAGCATTCCAGGGGTGGAGCGACAGGGTCTCTTGGCGGGAATTGGTTCAGCAGCGGATTCAGACTGAAGGTGTGGAATGACCTGGCGAGTTGTGCTTGGCCGACGTCCGCAGACTCGCAACAAAGTTCGCGGAACAGACCGCTCCACAATCGACGGATTTAGAAATCGTGGAAATATTCAAAATATTGGTGCCCGAAAGAGGACTCGAACCTCCACTCCCTTGCGAGAACTAGCTCCTGAAGCTAGCGCGTCTGCCAATTCCGCCATTCGGGCACATCTGCGGGTACTGCGAGGCAAACTGATTGTGCCCGCCCATGGCGGGGTTTGTCAACGCGACGGTAGACGCAGTGAAAACGGCTCCAACTACCGCCGTCCGCCCAATAAATTCGAGGAGGCAATTTCTTTCAAGACGAAGTCACCAATTGAGAACACTGCCCAGTGCCTTGCTCAAGATTGGTGCTATAATCCGCCCAAGTTTTTGCCGTTGCACGACGGCGCAAATGCTCACTCCATTCTCAACCGGTGCCGTTTTTGCAAGGAGGAAACCTTGGCAGAGTCCCGATCACTCGTTCTCGATTTGCTGATGATTTCCTGGGGTGTTATCACGTCTGTTCTCGTGGTGCTGGTCGTTTACCGCGCTACGCTGTCGTCGAGGGAAGATGATCAGATCTTCATTGACGCCGCAGAGCAGCACCATTACCGGGAACAGGTGGAGATCATTGACCGTATCTCGCGCCTCACCAGGCCGATCATTGCTCTCGCAATTTTATCCGGTGTGCTCTTGCTGGCCAGCGCGGGGGTGTGGATCTATCAGGGCTTTAAGAGCTTCTAACGCTGGCCGCCGGGCTGGGCCGAACCTATCGTTTGAGCGGGTTCGGGAAGCGAGGAGTCCACGATCGAGGAGTGGTTCAGCGTGATCACCCAGCGGTCGGTTTGCTTCGCCAGGATAAGGGTAGTGTGCCCGCGGAACTGAACTACTTTGCCATCCATTTGCGCCACGTACGTGAATTGATAAGTGGCCCAGGCCGAATTGCCATTCACCTTGATGACGGTATTTGACCGGTCCATGCGCGCGCCGCTGACCTGGGCGCGCTGCGCCTGATAGGCCTTCAGGAAATTGTCCCAGCCGATGACCGGCGGTTCCCACGCGCCGCTCACCAGGACCACATCCTCCGAGTAGTATTTGTGCAGGTCTTCCGCGTCACCGATCTGCCAGTAGCCTATTGCCTCGCCGATGGCCTGATCGATGGCCTGCGAATCCGGCATGTGCATCGCGGATTTAAACTCATCCTCTGTAACGGGCGCAGGGGCGTTCTTGTTCTTGTCCTTTTTTTGCGCGCTGGTCGGAACCGCGACGGCCATCCAGGCAAGCGCAAGGATGATCCCGATGCGGAAGCGTCCTGCGTGTTTCACTGCAACTCGAGTCATATCTGCTCCCCGCCGCTGAAGATAGCACGAACCCAATTACCCCAGCCGGGAATCGGCGGAGGAAGTGTCGTGCCAGTGCACGCTTCCTGGATGGTAAACCCTCACTTGAAGCGCGTCTTCCGCACGACATCAAGGCCGAAAGTCCCGTTTTCATCGCGCAAGCCAACCACGGAGAATTCACGATTGATTGTGTATTCGATTTGAATCACTTGATACTGAGTAGTAGTGACGTCAGTTATGTAGGTAACGACAAGGCCTGGGGTAACTTGCTGCTCGATCGTCACGCTGGCGATCGAGTTTTGTTGCGTGTTCAATGTCGCGACCGACGGCCCGACGCTGAAGTGGCTGACGCCGAACAGGCGCTGAATACGCCCGCCCAACTGGCTCGAAACCGCTTCCGAGAGCAGCGCCGAGGCGCCCACCCCCGGGTTTTGCCCGGTGGCGGTTCGCGCCGCACTTTCTTCGCCGGTCTGGCCCAGGGCCAACAGCTCGATGATGTCGCTCGAGGGCAAAGGCGGGTCTGACCGGTATGCGAGTGTGAGGCGGCTCGCGGGGCCGGTGAAATCGAGAGTGACTTCATACTGGCGGATCGTTGTCGTAGCCTCGACGTTCAACACCGGGTCCAGGCGGAACGGATTAGCGAAATTGATGTCCCCCCTCGCAATGGTGTACTTGTTTCCGCGAAAACTCATTTCCCCGCTCAGCAGGTGAATGTGTCCGAGAAGAATGGGATGCTCCCACGTTCCGCGCAAGCGCAGGCTCGCGTCCGTCAGGAGCCGCGCGCCCGTCCACTCCATCCGCGAATCGGGACTGGAATCCGCCTGGATGTCGAACTCTAAATTCTGCAGAAACGAGGAAGTGGTGCTTGGTCCGGTCGCCGGCTCCTTGGCGGATACCATGAAGCTTCCGAGATCGAACCCCTCCGCCATCAACAGGCGATCAATAACGATGCGCCCGGAAAGCGTTGACGTCCGCGCGTTTCCGGATAGGCGCAGAGTCCCGCCGACGAGCCAGCTCATTCCAATGGGATAACGTATGCGAACCTGATCGGAACGCGCGTTGAGCACGTAGGTCAACGGCCCTTCTCCATAGGCCACCGTGCCGCCGATCGTGAGGCGCCCCCCGCCGGTCTCCGCTGCGACGTTATCAAACACCATGCGGGTGGCGTCAAAATTGAAATCCCCGGTTACGTTGCTCAGCCCGGCCGGAAAATCGCCGTACCGCAGCGAAGCGCCCTCAATGTGAACTTTGCCGTTGAACCGAGGCTTCGCAACGCTCCCGGCAACAAGGGCATTGATCTGCGCTCGGCCACTCGCTTCCAGTTGCGGCAAAAAATTCGCAAGCAACTGGAGGCTGACCGCTCCATCCAGGCGCAAGTTCAGGGCTTGATCCCCCGCAAAATGGGCTGAACCGGTCACGCGAAAATCCGTGTCGGTTCCGCGAAGGCTGGCCTGCTCGACGCGCACTTCATCCCGGCGATAGGTCAGCCGCACCGGGCCGACATTTTCGAGCTTTATAGTTTCAAAATCGAATGTGAGGCGGGAGAGATTTGCTTCCACCGCAAGCGTTTCAGGCCGCGCACCAAAGCCCGCGACGTCAAATTGGCCGTCCACCAGACTCTGCCCGTTCAACCGGGATAGATGCAGCGCAGAAACTAGGAATGGATTGAAATCGATTCGTTCGGCCGTGACATGCGCGCTCACCGGATAATCGCCCCCGAGACCGATGCCCAGCTTGCCGGTAAGCTTTCCCGAAGCCATCGCCGAATCAATCGTGGCGCTCAACTGGCGACCATCTGAATCGACTATCCCGTCAAAGCTGCCGACCACGTCATCGCCCAGCTTCAAGTCAATCAAGCGCAGCGTGGCGTGCAATTCGGGGGCGCGCAAAGGCCCCTGGCCGTGAGCTTGTAAATTGAGGCGCCCTCCGACGGGCAAACGCGCCATTTGGATCTTATCGATGCCCTCAAGGGGAATTCCCGCGCCTGTGAAGTCAAACGACACATCCCCGGTGACGGTATGATAGTCCAGATTGCCAGTCACGAGGCCTGCAGGCGCGCCCGGCGCGTGCGCCGCGAGACGCACCTCCGCATTTGCGATTCGAACGTCGCCCGGTCGGACGGATAATTGTCCGCGCGCCCGTTCGAAACGCCATGACCCCGCCATTGCATCCGACACGTCAAACAACCCTGAGAATTCAGGTTGCGCCCTCGTGCCCTTGCCATGAAATTGCCCGGTTAACTGTCCGTGCGCCGAATAGGATGTCCCCAGCATCTTCTGCAAGTCGTCGGTATCGGCCCCCACCAGATTGACGTCAAAGGCCCACTCGCTTTCGGGATTGAACCCCCAGTTGTCGAGGTCGAGTTGAAGTTCCAGGTCTGCGGAAGATCGGCCCCTGCGCGCGCGGCCCCGGGCAATATGCAACTCATCAGGCGAGTAAGTGAGGTCGCCTTCGAGGTCGTCCCAATACAAAGACCCATATTGAGCTTCGCTTCCCTTGAAGCGTCCAGTGAACGTGGGAGCTCCCAGGGGACCAGTCAACCGACCCTCCCAATGAAATTGGCCGGCGATGACTTCGGGGTCGGCCGTGGGACCGCGGAGGCGGTTGATGAAGTCGTCCCACGGCCTGAGGTCTTCCGTGTCAACCGTCAAGTCAAGCGAAGTCTCGACCACACTGAGAGAGCCGCGAAACTGGATGCGGCTCGTGGGAGTTGAAATTTCTCCTGGGGATAGTTCGAATTGCTCGTGGTCCATGTCGTAGTGGAATTCGAACTGCGAGGCAGTCGGGATTTGGCCCGGTGGGGGGGTGGCTTGAGGCGTCCACACCGAAGACCCGCGCGAATCGACATGCTTGAAATCGGCGACCCAAGTGGTCGTCGCGTCCACATCCATGCGGCTCGACCAATGCAGGGGATTGATGGGCAGACTTGGGTTGTCTTCCGCGGCAAGCGCCTGGTGCAGATCCAGACCTCGGACTTTCGTTTCCGCGCGGAAATCCAGTTTCGCAAGATTAACTCGCACGTGGCTGTTCGCGATTCCCCCTAGCAGCATGGCTTCCAAGTCGGGCAAATCGATCGCGCGATTATCGGCGGTGTAGCCGCCATGGACGGAAATGTTACCGGGATGAAACCATTGATATTTCATGGTGAGACGGTCGGCGGTAAAGCGGCCATTGAAATTGACCTTTTCAGTGACGTAGCCGCCGTCTCCGGCAAACTCGATGTGGCCGCCCGGCGCGTCTCGCTGCCGCAGAATAGTCCAGAAATCCTCGAGGCGCACCTGGCCTCGATACCGGAAAGTCCAGGCGGGCTGGACGAAATTGGCGAGATTTGCCTGCGCATCGAGCTCGATGCCGGATGACTTCCATTGCAATTGGGTCACGGAAAAAGAATTCTGCCGGAGTGTGAATCGGGCGGAGAAATTTGACGAAAACGGCAAGGTCCGCAGCGCCGCGATCTCAAATTTTTGCCAGCTGATCTGGCCCAGATACACGGGGCGTCCGCCTTCGTCGGCGTAGTTCATGGCGAACTCAAAATTTCCGCCGTTGGCCTGGAGAGGAATTCGTGTGTCATTCCATAAAATCTCGCCGTCTTCGAGACGCAACTGCGCGACTTTTAAATCGAAAAGACCCTGCAAGTCCGGCCGCCCGCCGCCCGTTGCGATCTTTGGGCCCGGAACGTTTGTCGAACCGTCCTTTTCGACTTGCACGTGCGTCGAGAAATGAGACATCTCCACATTTCCAAGCGAAATCTTCCTGCCCCAGAACGACTCGATATGGAAATCGAACTGAAGCTTATCGGCATGAAAGAGGGGAGGACTCCCAACCGGCTCGCGGCCATGGAGGGTCAATCCGTCGAATCGGGCGCTCAGCAAGCGCCAGCCGAAATGAAAATTTCCGAGCTCGACGCGCGCGCCGGTGGTTTCTTCAAGCTCCTCTACAATTTTCCGGCGGGCCCAGCGATCCGCGAGGCCGGTGGCAATCAGGTAGGCGACGGCCAGTCCCACGAGAAGTGCCAGGCCGACAACGAGGCCCAGCCCGTGTTTCAGTCCGAATTTTCGCTTCGTTCCGTTCATTTATGATTCCCGGCTCGGGCTGAGCATTACTGCTTCCCGCCGGATGATTCGATTTCAATCTTCAACCGCGATTTCGTATCGTCAAGCCACTTCCCCGTCAGGTCGCTGATGCCGCGCTGGATGAGCACTTCGCGGATCTGCTCTTCGACCGCGGCGCGGCCCGGAGCCGGCTGATTTTTTTTCGCAAGGTCAGGCAGCAGCTCCTTTTGATAATACGCGTCAATCTCCGCGGGATTGATCTGCACGGACGGCCGGAATTTGTAGTCAATGTATCGCTCAACATAAATCTGCCGGGTCAGCATTTGCCGGGCCTGGCCGGCGGACAGGCCGAGCTCGTTCAGACGAGACGCGTACTTCTCCGCGCTCGAAAACTGTTCCTTGAGCCGCGCAAGTTCGCGGTCGACCTCCGATTGCGCGGGCTGCGGGAAATGCGACGCCGTAGCCTCCGTCTCAACCACCCACTGCTCGATCAATTCGTTCAGCAGTTTATCGTCGCTTTCCGCGCGGGCATCGACCAGCTCCTGGAAAGCGCCAAGTTCCCGCACCTGGCTCTGCAAAATGATGTCGTCCTCGATGTGGGCCACGATGCGGTCCACGACTCGCGCCGATTGTGGCGGCATGGATCCACCGGACGCCTGCGGCGTGCACACCGCAGTTAGAAACAAAACGAAAATGAATATCGCTCGTCTCATCAGAACGTCGTCCCCAGGTTGACAAAGAATTGGAAGGCGGGAAGCCTCGAAAGAGTTGTGAGGCAGGCTGCCGTCGTTGTGGCTGGACAGGTGCCGCCACTCTGAATCAGGTATTTCGTGGGGTTCAATTGATATCCGAGATCGAGCGCCACGGGCCCGATCGGCGTGCCATAGCGAAACTCAAATCCTACCGTGTGCGAGAAGTAGCTCAGCTCATTCGTGCAATTTGTCAAACACACATTCGGATTGCTCGGATCGAAGGTTGGCGCAGGCGGCTTGATGCGAAGAGAAATTTTCCGGATGCTCGGGAAGACGTTGCCGGCATCATAAAATACCGCCCCGCCCAGGCGGTCGCCGATGAGGGGCAAATGCATCGGGAAGCGCAAGTCCTGGTTGAAGATGAGTTCCGCTTGTCCACCGATGGGGAAGCCAGTGACAGGATCGCGGGGCCCAGCCTGGTTGAGGCCAAAGCCTCGCAAGGACGTGCCGCCGCCTGCGAAGAATCGTTCGGGAAGCGGAATGTCCGTCGAGACCGAATTCCCGTAGACCGTCTGAAGGCCAAACCGCGTGGAGCGCGCAAAGACCAGCCGCCGGCTGAGGGGAGTGTACGTCGAATTCTGCAAATAGACGCGGATGAAGTTCGCGGACGAGCCAATAGGTTTCATGGCCACGCCGACGTCCACATTTTCAAAATCCCCTCGGCTGGGATCGGATACGCTGTTGCGGCGGTCGCGGATATAGTTTACGTCGAACTCGGAAACTTCCGTGTTCTGGCTGAACAGCGGAATTTCCTCGACCGCGATTTGAATATTGCTGGCGACCACATGCCGGTACGCGTACCGGTAGAGAATCGAGCTGGTCGAAGAGAGCTTCTGGGCCAGCCCCACGGAACCCTCCGCCCTCCGCGAATCGAACGTTTGCACATCGCGCGAAGTTTCGTAATAAGCAGAAAGCTGCAGGCTGAAATTGGGAGACGCGAAATAATTCGGCGCCACATAGGAAATGAGCGCGCGGCCCTGGATCGTGCTGGCCCGCGCCTTAAAGGAAAGCGAGTCAGCGCGCCCCGTAAGGTTCGCCTTGGTAAGTTCGAGCGTGCCGCGCGGCGCGAAGCTGATCGACTGCGAAGTCGGGCTCGAGGAGTTGCCGAGGCGCTGCGCCTCGAATCCCAGGCCGTACGCGATGGTGTAACGCCGGGCCTCGTCCACCATGACAACGATCGTTTTTTTCTCGTCCTCGCCATCTGGATTTTGCGGCGCGATCGAAACGCGGCTGAAAATTCCCAGGTTGTAGAGTTTTCGCTGCGTTTCGACCACGGTGCCTTCGCTCAGAGGCTCGCCCGGTTTAATGCCCACCTGGCGCGAGATGATTCCGGGCCGCGTATGCTCATATCCGCTGAGCAAAACACGCGCGACCAGGACCTGGCGGCCTTCCGTGATGTGATAGTTCAGCCGCACCGTCGGGCCCGCATCCGGCCCCGCCGGCGGCAGTTTCTCGATGTCCGCGGTAAACCGGGCTTCCGAAAACCCCTGGTCATAGTATGTGGCTAGAATGTTATCGCGGTCGGAGGACACGTTGAATTCGGAAAACGGCTGTCCCTTTGAGGAGCCCACCACGCCGAGGAGTTCATCCTGGCTCAGTTCGTGATTGCCCTCAATTGCCAGGCTCGCCACGCGGGTTTGCCCTCCTTCCTGAATGACAAACTTTACCGAAAGGTCTCCATGGTGTCCCTTATAGTCATCGACAAGCTGGCTCTGCACTGTGCAATCCTGAAAACCGTTGGCATCGTACAGAGTGCGAATTGAAGAGACGTCATCCTGCAGCAACTCGGTCGAATACCGCCCCGGCGATGCATAAGCGGCCGGTTGAATCTTGATGCGGCCGCGCAGGAGATCCGGGCCGAAGTATTTGTTCCCGGTGAATTCCACATCCACCAACCGATGGTGGTCGCCGCGATTGACTTGGTAGGTGACCACGCTCGCCGGACGGTGCACCGCATTGTCCGATTTGTCCACGGGAGCGTCCGATACGTTGTAGCTCACTTGCGTGTCAAAATATCCCGCGCGTTCAAACCAGTCGCGCAGGGAACGCCGCCCTTCCTGAAGCAGGTCTTCATCCACCGCGCCTTCCTGATAGATGGGAACCAGTTTGCGCAAAGTTCCCGCCGGAACTTTTGCGCCCACTACCGCCACGCGCACTTCTTGCCCCGCGAACAATGTGAATTCGATCGGCACGCGGTTGGACTTCGGATCATACGCACCGCGGTGAATGTTGACCCGGGCGCCCAGATAATTTTTCCCCGCCAGCCATTTTCGCGTGCGGTCGGCCACGCGGTTCAGCCGGTCGGAAGTCACTTCCTTGCCCTCCTTTAGTCTCACCTGGCTGCGGGCTTCTTGATTTGAAAATTGCGTCTGGTTCTGGATGGTGATGGCGCCGATCCTGGCCCGCGGACCGGCGTTCACTCGCACCAGAACATCCACCTGGAGCGTCTCGGGATGCGGCGTCGCCGTATAATCGAGCTTGGCCAGATACTGCCCATCGTCTTCCAGAGTCTGGCGAAGACGGTCGAACGCCTCCTTCATGCTGCTTTCACGAAACGGTTCTCCGACGTTGAGCCGCAGCGCGGATAGCGCCAGCGCCTCTCCCGGCGGCTCATGCAATCCTTCGATCTGTACCCGGTTGATATACATGTTTTGACGGACGACATAATCCAGGCGAACCCCTCCGGGGACATCAGTCAACTCGGCGCGCAAATCCACGTAAAGGCCCGAGCGAAACAATTCCCGAAGGCTTGCGCTTTCCGCTTCGATCGAAAAGGGTTGTCCGGGCTGAATCGTCAGCTTGGGGGGATTTTCTTCCAGTACGGCGCCGGATTCAGCGACCACGCGCACTGCCACGACGCGCGGCGGCACACCGGGAGAAGCGTTCTGCGCGGCGAGCGCGCCTGCGCAGACTAGAATCCAGAACGCCGGAAGCCATGCGGCGAATCGAACGAAGGGACGATGGTCGATCGGCATCACTCTTTACAAAAGATCAAGCGTAGCATAGCCAGGGTTGCCTGCCCGGCGCGAATTCTTCCGGGGCGCGGAATTCGCCACTTGATTTCCAAGTGCGGCCATGCTGGGGCTATGATGTGGGTAGGACGGGCTTCAGCCTGTCTGGTTTTGATTCTTTACGATGCTGGCAGAAGTCAAAAGAAGACAGGCTGAAGCCCGTCCTACTGGATCGTCCCCATGGACCCAAAATCCTATGAACGGTATTCGCGGCAGATACTCTTCAGCGAAATCGGCGGAGCGGGCCAGGAACGCCTGCTCGGATCCTCAGCCGTAATCGTCGGATGTGGAGCGCTGGGGACCGCCCTGGCCAATCTGCTCGTACGTGCGGGCGTTGGAAAATTGCGCATCGTGGACCGCGATTTCGTCGAGCCTTCCAACCTGCAGCGTCAGACTCTGTTCGAAGAATCGGACGCGCTGGAAACCTTGCCAAAGGCGGTCGCCGCTGAGCGCCGCCTGCGCGCCATTAATTCGGGAGTTTCGGTCGAGGGCGTTGTGGCGGACGTGAGCCCGAGAAATGCCGAGGAATTATTGCACGGGTTTCCCCTGATTCTGGATGGAACGGACAACTTCGAGACGCGTTTTCTTTTGAATGATGTTGCGATCCACTTGAACGTCCCCTGGATTTACGCGGCCGTGGTCGCCAGCTACGGCGTGACGCTCACCGTGCGTCCGGGCGAAACGGCATGCCTCGCGTGCGCGCTTGAATCTGAAAGCGCGAACGGTTCGCAGGCAACGGGGACGGAGGATACCTGCGACACGGTCGGCGTTCTTGGCGCCGCCGCGGGAGTAATTGCTTCGATCGAAGCCGCGGAAGCCATCAAACTGCTCGTTGGAAAGTCTGCATCGGCGGGAGGGCGGCTGATTTCCTTCGATGTGTGGAGTGGAAAATTTCAATCCGTGCGGGTGGCGCGCAATCCGGAATGCCGCGCGTGCGTGCGGCGCGATTTCCGGTACCTCGAAGGCGATGCTCAGCCACACCTGACAATGTGTGGCCGCGACTCCGTGCAGATCCACGAACGCCGCCGACAGCTCGATCTCACCGCGCTCGGCAAGCGCATTGCTCCAACCGTCGCCGAAGTTCGTGAGAACGGTTTCCTTCTTCGCTTCCGCGTCCCGCCCTATGAAATGACGGTTTTCGCCGACGGCCGTGCGATCATCAAGGGCACCAGAGATACAAGCGTCGCAAGATCGCTCTATGCGCGGTACATTGGTGTTTAGTGGAACAGGCTTCAGCCTGTGGATTTCCGCCGCACCACGCAAAACAAAACCCACAGGCTGAAGCCTGTTCCACTTGCTTCTTCAAATCTCGCAAACGTCATTTTTGGAATGCAGCCTGGTCAGCCCGCGCCCCATCGCGTTCAATAGTTCTTCGCCGAGCGCATTTTCAATCCGCGGGAACACTTCGTTTTCTTCCAGCCGCACGTGATCGTGGAGCAGTTTTCCCAGGCAGCCGATTTGTTCCGCGGAAATCGCAATCTTCTCCGCAAGCTGTCGCTCGATATCCAGCACAGCGGCGCGAATCTCAGCGTGATCGGCGAGGATGCGCATGACTTCGGCGTCCCGATCGAGCCGCGTATGCCGCGCATACGCGGGCAGCAGCACTTCCTCCTCTTCCCGAAAATGCACGCATCCCGTTTTGTGCCAGAATCGGACAAACTTCTCCGCCTGGCGCTCGACCGCGGCGGCGCGTTTCTCCGCAGGCGCTTCCGCAGCACGCCGCAACCCTAGCGCCTGGATCAGCGCGAAATGGTGGTGCTGGCTAAGTGGATGCAAACTCGGATGGCGTTTCACTTTTCGGCCGTTTTTTTCGTAAAACCGATGGAATAGACTTCCAAGGTTCCGCCTCGGCTTTCCCAAAAAGAGACAATTGGTCGCGATCCGGATGAGTCTGTGCGGCGACTTCCTCTTCTGTTTGAATCCGTCCGTCGCCGCGAATGTGCTTTATCTCAGTTCCGTGATCGAGCAAGACCCGGCCCACTAGCAATCTCCGGTGGCACGCGGCCGGGTTTTCCTCGGCGCAAAGCAGGGCGACTTTGTATTCGCGAATGCCGCGCTCCAGCCGCGACAACCCCTCTTGAAAAAGGCCGGTTGCCGCGACTCGGTCATACAGGACATGCCCTTCTTTATCGTAGAATTCTTCCCCCTCGGGGCGTCCGCCCAATTCCCGCCCGAGATAGAGGTAACGAATTCCCGCGTCCTGGAGGACAAGTTTCAACGCCTCATGATCGAACTGCGTGGCGTACTTGGAATAGGGCAGCGATCGCGCGTCCACGACCACCTGGACGGCATACGACTTCAATAGTCCCAGGAAGTGCTCCACGGTGTGATTGGAATGACCGATCGTGAGGACGCGCGGGCTCGAAGTGTTGTTGTTTCCCATTCGCGAAGGCGGTCTCGCGCATCAGAGTTTAACACAGGGAGCGAGTTACGATTTTGCAGCGGGTTGAGGTTCAAGCGGGAGAATGGCGCATTAACCGCTCCGGCCGACGGGTTGCCGGAGAGCGGCGCGGTCGAGGTTTTCGCGCAGGTTCATCAGGGTGAGGAACGTGTTCAGAATGCGGGCCTTCATTTCATCGGCCAGATGCAGTCCGCTGGTGGAAGCGCGTGCCAGCATTTCCCCGTTTTCTGCGATATAGCGAATGATCTCGACCTGGCGCGCGTGGGGAGTTTTTCCGTAGACCGTTTCGCGGCGCATTTGGGCGCATTCCTGCTCCACTTTCAATGTGAAATGAAGCACGCACAGGTGGACCGGCTCAAGCGCCGCCGGTACCTGTCCCTTGCAACCGTTTTCGCCGCATGCTGTAAGCATAGGCATCGTGGGGGACTTTCCCCAAGACTATGATTGTAAGCACCCCACGTGCCAAAAATCCAGTTTGTACAAGAAATTTGATGCGAATCAGCCATCTGGACAGCCGGACATTGGCCGGATGGGGCGGGGGTACGAGGATGCCCCATAAGGTTGATTGCTGGGCGGTTGGTTGCAATAATCAAGCCGGGACGGAAGATGGAGAGGAGTCCATGGAAAAGATAGGCGAGTCGAGACGCCAGTTTCTAAAGGCCGCGGGCTTGACGGCGGGTGCTTCGCTCCTCTTGCCTCGAAGCAGCTTTAGTCAAGGCACCATGCAGGGAGAGCGCACCCAAACAATTGACCTCCCCATTGAGAATGGCCCAAACGTGGATTACAAACTCCAGATCAAAACGGTTCCGGTCGAGCTCGCGCCGGATCGAATTGTTTCGATCACTACCTACAATGGGCAGTTTCCCGGCCCCTTGCTTCGTTTCAAGGAAGGGCAGCCAGTCTTTATCGAAATCTCCAACGAGACGGATACGCCGGAGCAACTGCATTGGCATGGTCAATCCGTACCCTCAGAAGTGGACGGTGCGTCCGAGGAGGGGACGCCCTTCATTCCTCCCCGCGGGAAGGTGCGGATCATGTTTACGCCCAAGCCTGCGGGCTTGCGCTTTTATCACACGCACACTCGAGCCGGGGCGAATTTGTCCGCGGGAATGTATAGCGGGCTGGTGGGACCCGTGTACATCGAGCCGAAACACGAGCCGGGGAAATACGACCGCGAAATTTTTCTGGTCCTGAAGGAGTTCGAGCCAACCTTCAGCCGCGGCGGCGACATGGATATGAATTTTCTGTTCCCGCCGGCACGCGTGAAGACACTCGAAGCCCAGGGCGAATCCGCGATGAAGGCTTCTCTTGCAAAGGGCATGCCGCATGGATTTGAGGTTGGGTACGGCTCCTTCACGATCAATGGGCGGATGCGAGGCCATGCGGAACCCATCCGCGTAAAGCAGGGCGAGCGAGTTCTCTTTCATGTTTTGAATTGCAGCGCGACGGAGATCCGCAGTCTGGCATTGCCCGGCCATACGTTTCGCGTGGTTGCACTGGACGGAAATCCAGTGCCGAATCCGTCGGCTGTTCCGGTGCTGTGGCTCGGCACGGCCGAGCGCATTTCCGCCATCGTCGAAATGAATCATCCGGGTGTCTGGACGATGGGCGATCTCGCCGATGACGATCGCCGGCACGGCATGGGCATCGTGGTCGAGTACGCGGGCAGCACGGGCAAACCGCAGTGGGTTGCGCCTCCGAAGTTTCTCTGGAACTACGTCCATTTTGCCAAGCCCGGGACGGCCGCTCAGGCTCCCGACGAAACGCTTGAAATGCTTATTGAAAAAAAGAACGCCGCGGAAGAAGGCTTCAACCAATGGACCATCAACGGCGTGTCTTTTCCAAACACGGCGATGGCTCCGCCTTCCTTTCATCTAAAGGAAGGGAAGCGCTATCGCATACGGATGCGCAACGCCAGCGATGACATTCACCCCGTTCATCTTCACCGCCATAGTTTCGAGCTTACCAGCATTGCAGGAAAGCCCACAGCCGGAATCTTGAAAGATGTGCTGATGTTGGGCGGATACCAGGAAGCGGAGATAGATTTTGTTGCTGATAACCCGGGATTGACGCTCTTTCACTGCCACCAGCAGGTGCACATGGACTTCGGATTCATGACTTTGTTTGACTACGTTTAATTCGCAACTGAAATCAGGAGATCCAGGTTCATCATGGAAAACATAATTGAAAGCACCGAACTAATCCGGTGGGACCTTAGCATTCTGTACACGGACATTGCAGATCCTCGCCTGGATTCCGACCTAAGCGAACTCACGGCGATGGCAAAGCATTTCTCCCTTACCTACAAAGGCAAGCTGGCGGAACTCCTGGGCGGCGCGATCCGGGACTATGCGGAAATCGAGATGCTCAGCGGAAAAATCAATTCGTATCTGTTTTTGAGGGAGAGCACGGATCTGACCAACGCGGCGATCAAGGCCAAGCACGCCGCTTTTCAGCGCGAATTGAGCGCGATCAGCGGAGAATACCTTACGTTTTTTGAACTGGAACTCGTCCAGCTCAGCGACGACACGCTCAAGAAATTTTATGAAAGCGATGCCGTTGTTTCCAAGCACCGCCCGTGGATCGAGCACATCCGGACGTTCAGGCCGCACTATTTGACCGAGCCCGTCGAGTCCGCGCTGGTGAAGCGTTCGCCGTTCAATTCCAGCGCGTGGGCTGACTTTTTCGATGAGGTGGAAGCCGATCTCAATTTTGAATTTCGCGGCGGAGTCAAAAATCTTACCGAGATGATGCACCTGATCGCCGAATCGAAAGACGGCGCCGAGCGGGCGGAAGCGTTGCAATGCGTGAACAGTGGCCTGGTGGGCCCGTTCGCCAAATATGCCGCCCAGACGCTCTACATGGTCGCCGGACTGAAAGCGGTAGAGGACAAGGAACGCGGCTATGCCCACCCGATGGACCTGCGCAACAAGGCCAATCGAATTCCGGACTCCGTCGTCAACGTTCTCCACAATGCCGTCACAACCCTCGGCGGTTCCCTGACGCGGCGGTACTACAAGCTAAAGGCGCGACATCTGGGGCTGCCTGTCCTCCGCTGGAGCGACCGCAACGCCCCCATGCCTTTCGCCGATACCACTAAGATCCCCTTCGATGAAGCCTCGGGGATTGTTAAGGGTTCGTACGAAAGTTTCAGTCCGACCCTGACGGCGCTTGTGAAGACATTTTTTGACGACCGCCGGATCGATGTCCCCGTTGCAAAAGAGAAGCGAAGCGGCGCATTCAATTCCTCCCACGTCCTGCCCGGCGGAAAGGCCGTGTCTTTCACGCTGATGAATTATCTTGGTTCTAACCGGGACGTGATGACGCTTGCGCACGAACTAGGCCACGGCGTACACGGCATCCTCGCCGGAGAAGCGCAGGGCCCGCTGATGTTCCACGCCCCGATCGCCTATTGCGAAACGGCGTCGGTGTTCGGGGAAATGACCACCTTTACGTTCCTTAAGGAACGGCTCATTCGCTCGGGAGACAAGAGTTCGCTTCTGGCGCTGATCATGGCCAAGATCGACAGCACCATCAATACCGTCGTCCGCCAGATCGGCTTCTCAAATTTCGAGCGCCGCCTCCACGGCATGGATGAAACCTACACGACCTGGACCCAGCCGCAGAAACGTTCCGTCGAAGAGCTGGACGCGATCTGGCTGAAAACGGCGCAGGAACTCTGCGGCAAGGATGGCGAAATTTTCACTTACGAAAATTCCGAACATCTGTGGGCCTACATCCCCCACTTTCACAGCCCGTTCTACGTCTACGGCTACGCCTTCGGCGAACTCCTGACGCAAAGCCTCTACGCGCAACGCCCGCGCCTCGGAGCAAAGTTTGAGCCGCTATACCTGGACCTGCTGCGTTCCGGTGCGACTAAGGACGTCGTTGAGTTGCTCGCGCCGTTCGATCTGGACGCGCGAAACGAGGCGTTCTGGAAGGACGGTATCACGGTCAGTCTGGGCGCCTTGATCGAGGAAGCGGAGCAATTGTCGCGCGAGATGGGAGTGATTTGAGCAACGATCCTTTATCGCTGGAAATCCTTCGCTTAAGGATGGCACGATGAAACTCCATACCTATCTGAACTACGGCGGTAACTGCGAGCAGGCCTTCCGCTTCTACGAAAAACACCTCGGCGGAAAAATCACAGCCCTCATGACCCACGGCCAACAGCCGGGCGCCAGCAACGTCCCGCCAGAAATGAAAAATGCCGTCCTCTACGCTCAGATGGACATCGGCGAGACGCATCTCATGGCCAGCGACGTGCCTCCTGACCGCTTTCAACCCATGCGGAGCGTCTACCTTTCGCTTGGCGTCAGCGGCAACGAAGAAGCGGAGCGAATTCACGCCCTCCTCTCCGAAGGCGGCCAGATTTTCATGCCCATGCAGGAAACTTTTTTTGCCTTCCGCTTCAGCATGTTGAGAGACAAATTCGGCACGTCATGGATGATCATCCACCAGCGCCCCATGCCGTAGAGCTCCTGAGGATTAGTTAATTCTGATTGTCGCGCCCGAGGCGTTACGTGTATATTCCCCGCCAACCGAGAATTAATGCGGAGACCCGGACCCAATGGAGAATTTTATGAGATTTCTCTTCAGACAAGCGCTCGTCACAGCGTTCGTGTGCGTCTGCATCGCAAGCTCGCTGACGGTTCGGCCGGTTGCTGCCGCCGATGTGAAAGATGATCCGAGCGTGCTGCAAGCGGACCACGCACTGGTCGCAGCCCTTGGAAAAGCGGACAAGGCGACAGCCGAAAAATTTTTCGACGCGGACTTCATGTGGACAAATTCCGCCGGCGAAACGATGAGCAGGGCAAAGGTCCTCGGCAAAGTTCCCAAGCCTCCTCTCGGCGATGAGAGCGGCATTCAGGTGACAGAGTATACCTATGGCCAGGTGGGGGAAGTCCGTGTATCCAGCGGGAAAATGTTTGTCCTGCGTGTCTGGGTGAAACGCCCCGCGGGCTGGCGAATCCTGCATTACCACGAGGTGGTTCTGGCCGAGCATCCAGCAACCAGCGCGCTGAGCGCAAACGACTGCGAGAATCCTTGCAAGGATGTGCCGTACCCGCCGAAGGACGACGCCGAGAAGGGCATCCGAACTTCCTGGGCTGGACTGGAATTGGCGCTCACCGATCACGACACGAAGGCCTGGATTCCCCACTTTCCTGAGGAGTATTTGATGGCCACCTCCGGCGCCACCGGCCCGATCACCAAGGCGGACCGCATTGCAGCAATCAGCAAGCCCGGCGGCGCCCGCGTCACTTTGTGCAGGCCAAACTGGGTCGCCGGAAAACTATGCGAGTCACAAATGGCGGCGGAGCCGCCGGCAAAGTTCTTTCATTTTGGGGACACAGTCGTAATCATTTCGCGGAATAAGCCTTATATCGGGAAGCCGGAACTGAGCACTCGAATCTGGCATCTCGACCGTGAAGGCGTTTGGCAGATGATGGAGAGCTGGGACACGGACATTCAATCCCTGCCAGCCGTAGTGCCAAAATCCTGAGTTCCAATCAATATCGCTAAGATCTGGAAGCATCGAAGGGTTGACAATGGATTGACAGATCGAGGAAGGTGATGAAATCATGCCTCTAAACTCGGCAGGTGACTCTTGAAAATTCGTCGATTGACCCTCATCGCTCTGGCTGGCGTTCTCCTCGTCGTTTCGGTTCCTTTGTCGGCGCATCACGGAACGGCGGCGTTTGATATGGAAAAAGTGACGACTTTGAAGGGAACCGTGACCAGATTCGAGTTCATGAATCCCCACGCATTGATCTATTTCGACGTGGAAGGCAACAAAGGCGAAATCGAACATTGGATCGCGGAAGAGAGCAGCAATAACCACCTGAGCCGCAGCGGCTGGGAGAAGAATACCCTTAAGGCGGGAGACCTGGTCACGATCGCCGGGCATCGCGCCAGGAATGGCGCGCGCGTCCTGGAACTTCAATGTCCGGAATGCTCCGTGACGGATCCACAAGGGAAGGTTTGGCCGTACCAATAAATTGCCAGACTCGTGTGCCGCTCTGACGCGGACGATGGATCGATTTTTTCCCCAAAAGAATTGATTCTCAGCCCGGTTGCTGGCCCCACGAGCTGGAATTCCGCCGCTGAGCGGGACGCTGGGATCAGAACCGCGGGAGACGCCTTTCAATATGCGCGATAACTTGACGAGATTATTTTTGGCAGTGGGAGCGCTATTCGTCTTCTATTCCGCTCTCTGCGCGCAGACTGCCGATCAGCATGCTGCATCCTCCCGCTCTTCAGCTCCCACGGTGGACCTTTCCGGAGTTTGGGAAGCCAACATGCCCGGCCTCAAGTGGGCTACATATTCCTTTACGCCGGACATTCCCCCCATGACGCCGTGGGGAAAGCAGAGATACCTTGCCGTGAAGCCGTCCTACGGACCGAGGTCATTTGAAGACTCAACCGATTACGTGAATCCGACAACCGGCAAGGACGTCGGCTGCCTTCCTCCTGGTGTCCCGCGAATCTACATTCAGCCCTTTGCGCTGGAGATGATTCAGACTCCCGGCCGCATTCTGGAATATTTCGAGTTCGATCACCACATCCGTCAAATCTTCACCGATGGCCGCCAGCATCCCAAGGACCCCGAGCTCACCTGGATGGGCGACTCGATTGGCTGGTACGAGGGAGATACGCTCGTCATCGACACCGTCGCCCTGAACGAAAAAACCTGGATCGATCGCGGGGGCCTTCCGCATTCCGACCAATTGCACGTAACGGAGCGCATCCGCCGCCCCAATCATGACGCCCTCGAAATTACGATCACGATCGACGACCCGAAGGCCTACACGAAAACCTGGTCGGGCTATCGAAATTACAAGCTGGAGCCCACCTGGAACATCAAGGAATTTATCTGCGCGGACAACGGCGACTACAACGATGAATTCATTAAGAAGAGCGGGGCGTACAGTCCGGCAAGCCCCTCAAAACCAAAAGCGAAACCCACGAAGCCCAACTGAGAGCAGCACCAATGGCATCGGCGAGCTATCCTGAGAAACGCGACCCCCGCAAGCGTACCTGACTTGAAACTTCCCCGCGATGTTCCGATTCGCAACGGCCTATGCTAAACTATGTCGGCAATAAGCAGGGATTCGTCCCCCAACTTGTTTCCCAAGAGGCGGTTAACATGTCCGGGCATTCTAAGTGGGCTACAATCAAGCATAAAAAAGCGGCTACCGACGCCAAGCGCGGCCGCATTTTCACCAAACTGATTCGTGAAATCACCATTGCCGCGCGGGTGGGCGGAGGCGATTCGGATTCCAACCCGCGCCTGCGCACCGCGATCCTGGCCGCGAAAAATGAAAACATGCCGAACGAGAACATTGAGCGCGCCCTGGCCCGCGGCACAGGGACGCTTGAGGGCGAGCAATACGAAGAAGTGAATTTCGAGGGATACGGTCCGGGCGGCGTGGGCATGATCATCGAAGTGGTTACCACCAACCGCAACCGCGTTGTCAGCGAGATCCGCCACATGATGAATAAGAATGGCGGCAACATGGCGGAAAACGGGGCCGTGGGCTGGATGTTCAGCCGCAAGGGCGACATCGTCGTGTCCAAGGAAAAGGCCGACGAAGACAAGATGCTCTCCATCGTGCTCGACGCCGGCGCCGAGGATTTGCGCGACGAGGGCGAGGCTTGGGAAGTGCTAACACCGCCCGAAAGTTTCGAGGCGGTCCGCGAAGCGCTGGTCAAGACCAGCATTACTCCTGATTCCGCAGAAATCGGCTGGGTGCCCCAAAATTACGTAAAGCTTACCGGCAACCAGGCGGCACAGATGATTCGGCTCGTCGATGCGCTCGAAGAGCACGACGACGTGCAAAAAGTTTCCGCGAACTTCGACATCGACGAAAAAGAAATGCAAGCGGTAATGGCCGCGCAGTAGTTCCGGGTAGCACAGGCACCCTTGCCAGTGCGGGTTTGAAGGCGTCAAGCGCAAGCTGCCCGTCGCGGTTAGGTTTGCAAGAACCGCACAGGCAAAAGTGCCTGTGCTACATCCCGCCGAAAAAACTGTGGCCGGGCGGGACGGCGCGCCGTACACTCATTTCGTGCCATTTCCTCCAAAAACAAATAGCGAATTCTTCCGCGTGCTCGGCGTAGATCCCGCCGCGGCCGGCGCCACTGGCTACGGCGTGATCGAAAGCGACGGCCGCCGCTGCCGCATGCTGCGCTTCGGCGCCCTGCGCGCTACTCGAAAAGGTCCTGAACATTTTCCCGAGCGGCTTCGCGAAATTCACACCCTGCTGGCCGAATTGATCGAGGAATTTCAGCCGCATGGTGTCGCCGTAGAATCGGTCTTCACCGCTCTCAATATTAAAACAGCATTGAGGCTCGCCGAAGTACGCGGCGTGGTCTTGCTGGCCGCGGCCCAGCGGGGCATTCCCGTGTGCAGCTACTCTCCGCGCGAAATAAAATCATCCGTCGCGGGCTATGGGAACGCCGCCAAGGAGCAGATGCAGTTGATGGTGCGCGCCCTACTGAGCATGAGCGAAACGCCTGAGCCCGCCGATGCGGCGGACGCCCTGGCCGTCGCGCTCTGCCACGTGCAGGCCGAGCAGTTTCGGGCCCGCCTCGGCGCCGGAGGCTCGGGTCGCATACCGGAACCGGAGTGCGTGCCATCCCTGCGCGGCACGCGCAGCCGCGGAGCCACTTCGCGCATCTCATAATCACGATGACTCAAAACCGTTATCTGATGCGATTTTTCGGCCTTGTTGCCTGCGCGTGGCTTCTTGTCCCCGCGGCTCGCGCGAATCCGGGCGGCGCGACCGTCACCTACCGCCGTGTGTTCAAGAGCAGCGTTCCGGAATTCATCGAGGTGAAAATCAGCGACCAGGGCAAAGCCACTTTCGACATCCGCCAGCTGGATGAAGACGCGGATCCCGAGCCTTTTGAAGTCGGGCCTGCAGTGCAGAAAAAAATATTCGACCTGGCCGCCGAGATGAAGTATTTCGCGATTGCCAGCATTGACATCCAGAAAAAGATTGCCAATCTCGGCCAAAAAACATTCCGCTACGAAAACGGCGCGGAAGTGCACGAGACCTCGTTCAATTACACGGTCAATCCCACGGCCAATCAACTCATGCAAATTTTCGAGGGACTCGCCAGGCAGCAGCAGGACCTTGTCCTCTTGCAACGCCAGGCCAAGTTTGACCGTCTCGGAGTGAACGACGCCCTGATGCAATTCGAGTCCGACATGGACCACCGCCTCCTGCCCGAACCCGAACGCCTCCTGCCAGTGCTCGATCAGATCGCCGCGGATTCACATTTCGTGGAAATCGCGCGCACCCGCGCACGCGCCCTCGCCGAGCGCATCCGGAATTCCCGCGATCGATGAAGCCGCATGAAGTTGTTTAAGTGGCGCGGGCTTCAGCCTGCGGGGTTTAGTCCATGCAGGGCCAAACCCCGCAGGCTGAAGCCCGCGCTACTTGATGACGATCCCCGCATACCCCACAACTTGTTCCATGTCGCCATTCACATCTCCCGAAGTGGCGTAGCGGACCAGTTCGGCCTTCGTGGCGCCCAATTCCCGCGCGGCGATTACCGCGGCAACCGCGGCGGCATATCCGCACATGGAAATGTTTTCATCGCGAACCGTGTCGAAAAGCTTGCGCGGCTCGAGCGCGACGATTTGTTCGATGGCCATTTGGTCCTTTACGCGCGTTACGGCGTCAGTCTCGTAGTGGTTCATGTCAGAGCTGGCAATCAGGAGAACCGGTTCGCTCTCTGCGGCAATGATGCCGGCGAGCGCGTGGCCCAGCGTTTCGAGATGTTCCCAATGCGCGGGGCCAATCACGATCGGCACGAAAGTGAACCCGGGAGCAAGACGCTGCAGGAATGGAAGCTGGACTTCAAGAGAATGCTCCCCGCTGTGCGCCACGGCGTCTTCACGCAGCAGTGGAAAAGCGCGAACAATTTTTTCCGCCAGCAAATGATCGATTTGCGCCATTCCAAGAGGCGTTTCCCAGGAGCCGTCCGAAAGGATTGCAAGTGCGGCCCCGCGAGGAAAATGGCGCGGCCCGATCAGGATCACTCGCCCAGGAATTTCAATGCGCCGGTAAACTGCTCCGGCAACATTGCCCGAATACACGTACCCGGCGTGAGGAACAAGGCATGCCCGCGCGCGAATTTTCTTTTCTTCGGCGCCGCCGGCAAGATAGGAATCGACTGCGGCGCACAGGCGGCCCGGATCATCTGGATAAAACCGGCCGGCGACAGCAGGGAGGCGGATCATGGCGAGCCTTTAAGGCTCAATTCGGTTTGGATGGCTTGCCTTTGACCTTCAAGGCGACACTGTCGCCGCGCTTGAACCAAATGTCGATTCTGTCACCGTACTGGTAGCCGCCCGCGTTGAAAATGTTTTGCATTTGGTCGCGGACCCCGGGGGAATAGGTGAAGGTAAAATGCTCGCGCATGTCGAGGCTGCGGACCTGAATCGACTGGTACGACATCTGCACGACCTCGAATCTTTCTTTGATGGTTTTTTGGAATTGTGCAGCCGGCGACTGCGCGCTCCGGGCGGAAGCCGCCAGTAGCATGCCGCAGAATACGGCTGCCGCGGCGATCACGAGCGCGTGAGTCTTATTGCGAGTCATCGAGCGTGATTTTCAGCGACTTCAGAAACCGAAGGTCCTGCGGGGTCATTTCAAACTTCGGCGTCTCGCGTTCTTCGTTCAGGATTTCCTGGTCGACCTGGATGTGCAAGGATTCGAGGAAGCGCCGGTCGTTGGTTGTGATTTTGGTGTCGTCGCCATCGCGCCGCGCCAGGCCGATCGTCGCGTCCAGCTTCAGCACAATATCGAATCCCGCGGAACGCACGTCCGAAATGGCCTCCGAGATGCGCCCGGACTCCGACACGGTATCGTTGATGGCGTGTCCCAACTCGCGCAGCAGTTGTTTCAGATGATCGTCAAGTTGCACGATGCCTCCCACTGGAAAACTTCCCTGCTTTTATTGTAGGGCGCAGTGCCGCGGGAAACAAGTCCTCGCGCGATGGGGCGCGTGTTCAATCCGCCTACGCCTGCGGTCTCGGCTGTGTACGGGGCAATTTTGTAATAGAATTCGTTTATGGCCACGCAACCCATGGGACTCTTTGCAACGGTGCGGCATTCTCTCCGCATCCTGTGGCGAGCCGCGCGCGAACTGTTTCACGAAGTCACCGGCGCCATATTTTTCATACTGGCGCTTGCCGCGGTCCAGGCCGCGTGGCGCGCCTGGCATAACCGGGCGGCACATTGGCTCGTGGGGATGGTCGCGGGCTACGCACTCATTATGATTTTCTTTGGCGTGCTCTCGTTCCGCGATTCGCGGCGGGTCCGATGAATCCTCCTCCCGATCAAGCCGCCGAAAACGCGCCCGCAATGAGCGAACGCAAGGAGCGCTTCACCACTCTCGGCGGCATCCCGCTGAAAACGGTTTACACACACGAAGACATCGCCGGCGATAACGCCGAAGAATCAGTCGGCGCCTCCGGGGAATTTCCATACACGCGCGGCATTTACCCAACGATGTACCGCGGCCGTCTGTGGACCATGCGGCAATACGCGGGATTTGGCACGGCGGCGCAATCGAATGAACGCTTCCGCTATTTGCTGTCGAAGGGGCAAACGGGTTTGTCCGTCGCTTTCGATTTGCCAACGCAGATCGGCCACGATTCGGATCATCCCCGCGCCGCCGGCGAAGTTGGAAAAGTCGGCGTGGCCATCGATTCGCTCGAAGACATGGAGGCGCTCTTCGACCGTATTCCCCTGGACCGCGTAACGACCTCCATGACGATCAACGCGACCGCCGCGATTCTGCTCGTGCTCTATGCCGCCGTCGCCAAAAAGCAGGGCGCGGATTTGCGGAAGCTTTCCGGAACCGTGCAGAACGATATCCTGAAGGAGTTCATCGCGCGCGGCACTTACATTTATCCGCCGCGCCCGTCCATGCGCATCGTGACGGACCTCTTCGCGTGGTGCCGCACTGAACTCCCCGCGTGGAATACCATCTCAATATCCGGATATCACATCAGGGAAGCCGGCTCGACGGCGGCGCAGGAAGTCGCCTTTGCGCTGGCCGATGCAATCGCTTACGTTGATGCCGCGATCGGCGCCGGACTGGCCGTGGATGAATTCGCGCCGCGGCTTTCGTTTTTCTTCAACGCGCACAACGATCTACTCGAGGAGATCGCCAAGTATCGCGCCGCGCGCAGGCTTTGGGCGCATATGATGCGTGACCGCTTTCGCGCAACTGTGCCCGCTTCCATGATGCTCCGTTTTCACGTGCAGACTGCTGGAAGCTCGCTGACCGCGCAGCAACCGGAAAACAATATCGTGCGCGTCGCTATTCAGGCCCTTGGCGCTGTGCTCGGCGGCTGCCAGTCCCTGCACACGAACGCCATGGACGAAGCGCTGGCTCTGCCCACCGAAGATGCTGCCCTGCTGGCGCTGCGCACGCAGCAAATCATCGCGCACGAAACTGGTGTTGTGAACACGGTGGACCCCGTCGGCGGGTCCTACGCCATCGAAAAATTGACCGACGAAATTGAATCGCGCGCCAGAGAATACATCGCGAGAATTGACGCGCTGGGCGGGATGCTGCGCGGAATCGAAACAGGATATGTACAAGGCGAAATCCAGAAAGCAGCCTATGAGTATCAGCGAGCCGTCGAGCGCGGAGAACAGGTCGTCGTGGGCGTGAATCAGTTTGTCGCGGAAAAGGAAACGCCCATTCCCACAATGCGCGTCGATCCGGAACTCGAGCAGGCGCAAGTCGAACGCGTCCGCGCACTGCGCGCCCGCCGCGATTCCGCGCGTGCCGGCGCCGCCGTAGCCGAGGTCGAGCGGCGCGCCCGCTCCGGAGAAAACCTGATGCCCGCGATCGCCGCCGCTGTCGACGCGCATGCCACCGTCGGCGAAATCTCCGATGCCTTGCGCCGCGTTTTCGGCGAATACACGGAATCGGTGGTTTTGTAATTTGTAGCGCGGGCTTCAGCCCGTGGGTTGTTGTGCGGGCGAAGATCAAAACCCACATCCTGAAGCCCGAGCTGCCTGCCAATCCGAAGCTGATTTGCATCTGAACAATCAAGCTCATCCGCGATAGCAACTACGAAGATGAAGATCGTACTGGCATCCACTTCGCCGCGACGCGCGGAAATCCTGCGCGAAGCGGGGATCACGTTTGAAATTCTCGCCACGCAAGTCGACGAGGCGATCCTTCCGGGCGAAACAGCGACGGCGATGGTCGCAAGGCTCGCGGAGGCAAAAGCGCGCGCTGCCGCGGCGCAACTGGACGCCGACATATGCGATTGCATTGTCGTTGGAGCCGACACCACGGTAGAGTTGAACGGCGAAATCTTCGGAAAACCGCGCGATACCGACCACGCGCGCGAGATGCTCATCCAGCTTGGCGGGCGCACTCACCACGTGCTAACGGGAATCTTCCTTTTGCGATTGCCAGGCAATTCCACTCGCGCCGCCGTCGAAAAGTCATGCGTGACGTTCGCTCCACTCAGCGAAAGCGAACTCGATGCCTACGTGGCAACTGGCGAACCTCTGGACAAAGCGGGTGCCTATGCCATCCAAGGCTTCGCCGGACGGTACATTCCCAAAATTGAGGGCTGTTACTTCAATATTGTAGGTTTGCCGCTCGCGAGACTTTATAAGTTGTTACGCGAGCTGGATTGGCGGGACGAACCGTAATCGGCAAATAAAAAGGGCGGCCTCGTGGACCGCCCTTTCACACGAATCCCGAATCGAACAATTCGTTGGAAGAACTACTTCTTTTCCTCGGTGGCCGGCGTCGCGGTTGGCGCGGCGGGAGGCGACACTTGCGTTGTCTGCGCGGACCCTTGCCCTGCGCCGTGCATGCCTTCCTTGAAACTTCGAATGCCTTCGCCTAAACCGCGCATTACTTCCGGAATTTTCTTGCCGCCGAACAAAAGCACCACGATGGCCAGCACTACCAGCCAATGAAATGGGCTGAACTCTCCCATGATGTACCTGCCTTTTGAGTCGCTTTCCGTCCGGTTGACGGGTACTGCGCCTGACTCAACGGCCGAATTATAGCACGTTCATGCATCGGTTGCCGCAAGACAGAATTCAACTCCGCTGACGCGGGCTCTTATGGCTCGGCCCCGGCGGAACCAAGGCGGAAAGCTCAAGTCCGCGGTAACGCAGAACTAATTTCTTCCAG
>Ga0070731_10001316_pt1 | contig 26120 bp, 21 predicted proteins | sample Coa_R1_2_FD_66448 | JGI IMG/M metagenome (GOLD analysis project Ga0070731, IMG submission 66448) | Surface soil microbial communities from Centralia Pennsylvania, which are recovering from an underground coalmine fire - Coalmine... | ecosystem: Environmental > Terrestrial > Soil > Unclassified ... | reverse complement strand
CCGTCGGCGGAAAAAATCGATCTCATCGACGGAAAAGTCGTCGGCCTGTTCTAGAATCCGCTTTTCCTTGGGAGAGGGAGAGGCATGGAAGAGATCGCGACCCAGGCATTCTGGCTCGGCCTGGCGAAGATCATCGGCGTGAACGTCGTGCTGTCGGGCGACAACGCGGTCGTGATCGCGCTCGCGGCGCGTTCGCTGCCGCCCAGGCAGCAGAAGCTGGCGATCCTCTACGGCGCGGGCGCCGCCGTGATCCTGCGGATCCTGCTGACCGTGTTCGCGGTCGCGCTGCTCGCGCTGCCCTGGCTGAAGATTTGCGGCGGCCTGCTGCTGTTCTGGATCGGCATCAGGCTGCTGGTGCCGGGGGAAGGCGACGGCAATATTGACGCCAGCGAACATCTGCTCACCGCGGTCAGGACCATCCTGATCGCCGACCTGGTGATGAGCCTCGACAACGTGATCGCGGTGGCGGCAGCGGCGGGCGGCAGCATGATGCTGCTGATCCTCGGCCTGGCAATCTCGATCCCGCTGGTGGTGTTCGGCGCGACGCTGCTGGTTACGCTGATGGAACGTCATCCGGTGATCATCACGATCGGCGCGGGCCTTATCGGCTGGGTCGCCGGCGAGATGCTCGTGACTGATCCAGCGGTCATGGGATGGTTCGCGGGCCTGGGGGTGCCGTTCACCGAGCAAAAGCCGCACCTTGGCGATCTGTCTATCGAGCTCGTCGCAGGCACGGCGGGTATGCTTCTAGTTGTCGTGCTCGGCAGTTGGTTGGCCAAGCGTCCGCAATCCGACATGCCATCCGAAAGAGCCAACCGCCCAAACTCTTGATTGCAATCAAGGTCTGATTTGTCGTAGTGTCGCGAAAATTATGATTCCAATGGAGGAGGGTCCATGGAAACGGAAATGGTGCGGCTGCCGTTCGCGGCGCTCGCGATGTGCGCTGCAGCAATCCCTGCGTTGACGTTTGCAGTGCGATCTGGCAAAGCACGGTTTCATACGTGCCATTGCGTTGATTGACCGCTATTCTTAGCTTTCCATGGAGGGTATCGCCGTGAATAATGAATCTCTGGCACTAAACGCGGCCCAATACACTGGGTTGAAAAGCCGGTGGACGCAATTGGTCATTGGCATCGTCTGCATGGCCATGATCGCCAATTTGCAATATGGCTGGACTCTGTTCGTCAACCCCATGCACGACAAGATGGGTTGGACCAAAGCAGCGATCCAGATTGCTTTTTCCGTCTTTGTGCTGACTGAAACATGGCTCGTTCCGGTGGAGGGATGGCTGATGGACAAGTTCGGGCCCCGTCCGGTTGTGCTGGTGGGCGGAATTCTCGCCGGGCTCGCTTGGGTTCTTGATTCGATGGCGGCGTCCCTTGAGGCGCTGTACGTAGCAGCGGTGATCGGCGGCATCGGCGCAGGTTGTGTCTATGGAACCTGCGTGGGCAATGCGCTGAAGTGGTTTCCGGACCGGCGGGGCCTGGCAGCCGGTTTGACCGCCGCCGGATTCGGCGCCGGTGCGGCGCTGACCGTCATCCCAATTTCCAACATGGTGCAAAGCGGCGGGTATCAGCAGGCGTTCTTCACGTTTGGCCTGATCCAGGGCGGAGTGGTGCTGGTGCTGTCGCTATTCCTGATTCGTCCCGCAGTTGCCGGAACTTTCGCTGTGGTCGGCAACAAGGCCAATCCACAAACCAAGCGCGATTTCTCGCCATTGGAGATGATCAAGACGCCAGTATTCTGGTTGCTATACGTTGCGTTTGTTTTGGTAGGCGCTGGTGGATTGATGGCCGCGGCGCAAGTCGCCCCGATCGCCAAGGACTACAATGTCGCCGCCGTACCGGTGCTAATTTTTGGCGCAACCATGCCATTGCTGACGCTCACCATCGCGATCGATAATCTCGCGAACGGCTTTACCCGTCCGCTCACAGGCTGGATATCGGACAAGATAGGCCGCGAGAACACTATGGTGGTTGTGTTCATAGGTGAAGGCGTGGCAATGCTGGGTTTGATGAAATTCGGGCACGATCCCCTGGGATTCATGATCTTCGCGCCGATGATTTTCCTGTGTTGGGGAGAAATCTTTTCCATTTTCCCCGCGGTGAGCGGCGACACCTTCGGTTCGAAGTTCGCTGCGGCCAACAGCGGCCTGCTCTACACTGCTAAAGGCACTGCTTCGCTGCTTGTGCCGCTGGCGAGCGTTCTCGAGGCCTCCACCGGCAACTGGACCGCCGTGCTCTGGGTGGCCGCTTTCATGAGTATCGGTGCGGGCCTGTTGGCGAAGTTTGTGATCATGCCGATGCGTCGAAAACTGCTCGATAGAGTTAAAGCGGAAGAGGACGGCCGAGCCGTGATTCCTGCATAGCAATTCCTAACTTCTCAGCTTCTGCTTCAGACGGCTCAGCGTTTCCGGCGTCAGGTTGAGATAGGCGGCGAGTTCCTTCTTTGGGATCCGCCCCGCGAGGTCGGGGTGCTTGCGGTGGAAGCGCAGCAGCCGTCCCGGCGCGTCGAGCAGGTGCAGCGTAATGGAATGCGCCATTACCTCCGACATGAGTTTCATCACCTCGTACTCGAACTTCGACATGATCGCGGGCTGGCGCTCGAGAAAATCGACCCATTGCGGCATCGGCAACTCCGCGGCCCGCACTTTGGTGACGGCGACGATCGAATAGGGGATGGGGGTCCGCAGGCGCCATGCCGCGTAGGACGTGTCCATCTCCTTCTCGGCGGCGAAGCGCAAGATCATCTCGTGGCCCTCGGGATTGGAAACGACGCGCTTGACCATCCCATCCAGGATGAAGAACTGCAGCATTTCCTCGTCGCCCTGCCGCGCCAGCCGGGCGCTCTTGGCGTATTCGTTCACTGCAAGCAAGGGTTCGAGCGCCTCCCATTGCGTCGGCGCCATGTCCTTCAGCAGCAGGTTTTCACGCAGTTGCAGACGCAGCGTGTTGCGTTGCGGGTGGTTGGCGATGGCGGTCATGGGGCGTGGATGCGGGGGAACCCTTGATTAGACTGAAAAAGCTTGACCTCAGTCAAGGTCGCCCTCGGGCGCGGATTACTATCATTTTCGTCTCTTTTGGAGGAATTCCCCATGGGTACCGTCGAGCCGCAGGTCGCCGCAGCCACGCAATCCCAACTGACCGACGGTTTTCAGCTCGTCATCGATGCGCTCAAGCTCAACGGCCTCGACACGATCTACGGCCTGCCGGGTATTCCGATCACCGACCTGACCCGCCGGGCGCAGGCTGCGGGCCTGCGGGTACTCTCGTTCCGCCACGAGCAGAACGCGGGCTATGCCGCCTCGATTGCCGGCTTCCTCACGCAAAAGCCCGGCATCTGCCTCACCGTGTCCGCGCCCGGTTTCCTCAACGGTCTGAACGCGCTCGCCCATGCCACCGTCAACTGCTTCCCGATGATCCTGATCAGCGGATCGAGCGAGCGCGAGATCGTCGACCTGCAGCAGGGCGACTACGAGGAGATGGATCAGCTGGCCATCGCCAAGCCGGTCGCCAAGGCCGCCTTCCGCGTGCTGCACGCCGATGACATCGGCGTCGGCATCGCGCGCGCCATCCGCGCCGCCGTGTCCGGCCGCCCGGGAGGCGTCTATCTCGACCTGCCGGCGAAGCTCTTCGCGCAGAGCATCGACGCCGCCGCCGGCGCCAAGTCGCTGATCAAGGTCGTGGATGCCGCGCCGCGCCAGATCCCGGCGCCGGACGCCGTCAAACGCGCGCTCGATCTGCTCAAGGGCGCGAAGAAGCCGCTCATCGTTCTCGGCAAGGGCGCGGCCTATGCGCAGGCCGACGCCGATATCCGCGCGCTGGTGGAGAAGACCGGGATTCCCTACCTGCCCATGTCTATGGCGAAGGGCCTGCTGCCCGACACGCACGAGCAATGCGCATCCGCGGCACGATCCTTCGTGCTGCCTGCGGCCGACGTGGTGATGCTGATCGGCGCGCGCCTCAACTGGCTGCTGTCGCACGGCAAGGGCAAGACCTGGGGCGGCAAGGCCCATAAGGACTGGGGCGGCCAGAAGTTCATTCAGGTCGACATTTCGCCCCAGGAGGCCGACAGCAATGTGCGCATCGAGGCCCCAGTGGTCGGCGACATCGGGTCCTGCGTATCGGCGATGCTCGCTGGCATGGGTTCGGGCTGGCCTAAGCCACCGTCGGAGTGGACGGGCGCGATAAACGAAAAGAAAACGGCCAACGTCGCCAAGATGACCGAGACCCTGGCGAAGAACCCGTCCCCGATGAATTTCCACAGCGCGCTGAACGTGGTGCGCGACATCGTCAAGGCCAATCCGGACGCGATGCTGGTCAACGAGGGCGCCAACGCGCTCGACTTCACGCGCAGCATCGTGGATGTGTACAAGCCGAGGAAGCGCATCGACGTCGGTACCTGGGGAATCATGGGCGTCGGCATGGGCTACTGCGTAGCGGCCGCTGTGGTGAGCAAGCAGCAGGTGATCGCGATCGAGGGCGACAGCGCCTTCGGCTTCTCCGGCATGGAAGTCGAGACGATCTGCCGCTACAACCTGCCGGTCTGCATCGTTATCATGAACAACAACGGCGTGTACAAGGGCACCGACATCAACCCGACGGGCGGCCCGGACGTGGCGCCGACCGTGTTCGTCAAGGGTGCGCGCTACGACAAGCTCATGGAAGCTTTCGGCGGCGTGGGTGCGCACGCCACGACGCCCGCCGAACTGCGCAAGGCGATGGAGGAAGCCATCCGCTCGCGCAAGCCCACGCTCATCAATGCCGTGATCGATGAAACCGCAGGCACCGAGAGTGGCCGCATCACCAGTTTGAATCCGACTGCAGGGAAGAAAAAATAATGGAAGCGCTCAAAGGGGTCCGTATTCTGGACATGACGCATGTCCAGGCAGGTCCGACGTGCAGCCAGCTCCTCGCCTGGATGGGCGCCGACGTGATCAAGTTCGAGAACCCCGTGGGCGATGCGACGCGCGGCCAGCTGCGCGACGTGCCGAAGGCCGACAGCCTGTACTTCACGATGCTCAACTGCAACAAGCGCTCGATCACCGTGAACATGAAGAGCGCCGAGGGCAAGCAGGTATTCATCGACCTGCTGAAGAAGTGCGACATCATCATGGAGAATTTCGGCCCCGGCGTGCTCGACCGCTTCGGCTTCACCTGGGAGAAGATCCACGAAATCAACCCGAAGATCGTGATGGGCTCGATCAAGGGCTTCGGCTCGAGCGGTCCCTACGCGGAATTCAAGGCCTACGAAAACGTCGCCCAGGCCATGGGGGGCGCGATGAGCACGACCGGGGTCCCGGATGGGCCTCCGTTTGTCACCGGCGCGCAGATCGGCGATTCGGGCACCGGCCTGCATCTCGCCATCGGCCTGCTTGCCGCGCTGCGCCAAGCGGACAGGACGGGACAGGGGCAGTATGTCGAGGTCGCGATGATGGACGGGGTGATGAACCTGTGCCGCGTCAAATTCCGCGACCACCAGCGCCTGAATCACGGCGGGCTGCCCGAGTATTCGGTGCCGACCTACCAGAACATGGGCGACGTGCCGCGCGCGGGCAACGATTCCGGCGGTGGCCAGCTCGGCAACGCCGTCCACTGCAGACCGCATGGCCCTAACGACTGGCTCTATGTCGTGGTGCAGGAGGCAGTGTGGGAGGATCTGGCGAAGCGCATCGGGCCGGATGTCGGCATACCCGACATGGCGGCTAACCCCCAGCTCGCCACCATCGCCGAGCGCCGCAAGAACCAGCAGCTCATGTGGACGCTCATCAACAAATTCGCGGAGAAGTACACCAAGCGCGAGCTGATGGCGATCCTCAATCCGCTCGACGTTCCCTGCGGGCCGATCATGAGCACCACCGACCTTGCCACCGACGAGCATGTGCGCGGCCGCGACATGTGGGTCGAGCTCGACCACCCCCAGCGCGGCAAATGGTGGAACGTAGGCATGCCGATCAAGCTCTCGGCCTCGCCGGCGGTGATCAAGCGCTCGCCCACGCTCGGCGAGCATACCGACGAGGTTCTCAAGGAAGTGCTCAAGTACGACGACGCGAAGATCGGCTCGCTGAAGAGCGCGGGCGCATTCTCGCTGCCGCCGAAGAAGGCCGCATGAAAGTCGCGATCGTCGGCCAGCAGGATTTCGGCAAGGCGGTGCTCGAGGCTTTCCTCGCGCGCGGCGACGAAGTCGCGGGCGTATTCTGCGCGCCGGAGAAGCCCGGCGCCAAGCCGGACGTGCTCAAGGTCGCAGCCCAGGAAAAGGGCGTGCAGGTTTTTCAGTTCCCGAACCTGAAAGGAGATGAAGCGAAGGGGGCGATGAAAAAACTTGAAGCAGATATCAGCATCATGGCCTTCGTGCTGCAGTTCGCGCCGCAGGACTTCGTATCGATACCCAGGCATGGCACGATTCAGTATCACCCGTCGCTGCTGCCGAAATACCGCGGGCCGAGTTCCATCAACTGGCCGATCTCGCGCGGCGAGGCGAAGACCGGCCTGACGATTTTCCGTCCCACGGATGGCCTCGACGAGGGTCCGGTCATCCTGCAGAAGGAAACTGCGATCGGACCGGACGACACGCTGGGCACGGTATATTTCGACCGCCTGTTCCCGATGGGCGTGCAGGCGATGCTGGAGGCGGCCGACCTGGTGGTCGCCGGCAAGCACCGGGAACTGGTGCAGGACGAATCGCTGGCGACCTACGAAGGCTGGTTTCGCGAGGCCGAATCGCGCATCAACTGGGCGAACCAGGTCGACGTGGTCCACAACCTGATCCGCGGCTGCAACCCGGCCCCAGGCGCATGGACGACGCTGAACGGCGTCAAACTCCAGATATTTGACTGCAGGAAGCTGCCGGTTCGCACCTTCGGCGCGGTCAAGGGCAAGATCGGCGAAGTCGTGGGATGCGGCCCGTCGAGCTTTCAGGTGACCGCCCAGGGCGGCCGCATCGAAGTGCTGCGCGCCAAGCTCGGGGACGGTAAAAAGCTTGCTTCGGCCGACCTCCTGACCGCGGGCAGCATCAAGCCCGGGCAACTACTGGGCTCCTGACCCCCTGAAATTGAACCCGTAGTCTCGCCGCCCGGCGGGGCCCGTTCGCGCCCAAATATTTGACGTAGCTGACAATTAACTGCAAAAATGCGGGATAGGGAGCTGTTTTCCTAGGGGGATGTGCTCGTCTGGGAGTCGCGCCGGCCGGACGCCGGGTGGCGTAGAATTTTTGCGCTGTACGCCTGCGTAAAAAGCAAAAGAAATCGGAGAGTTCGGACCGCTGCATGAATTACAGCCAGATTCTCGAAATCGCCAGCTGCACCGATCCGGGCATGGTGCGCTCGCACAATGAGGATTCGATTGCATCCGATCCGGTGAACGGCCTGGTCGTACTTGCCGACGGCATGGGGGGGTACAACGCGGGCGAGGTCGCGAGCGGCATGGCGACGACGGTGATCACCACCGAGATCCAGCAGTTGCTCACGAAGGTGAAGCCGTTCCAGATCGACGAGGAAACCAAGGCGCCGGTGGCCGCGAAGATGATCCGCGAGCAGGTGCTGAAGGCCAATACGTCGATCTACCAGGCGGCGCAGAGCCAGCCGCAGTACGCAGGCATGGGAACCACTCTGGTCGTGTGCCTGTTCTACGACAACAAGATGACCGTCGGGCACCTCGGCGATTCGCGCCTGTACATGTTGCGCGACGGCAAGTTCTCGCAAGTTACGCGCGACCATTCGCTGCTGCAGGAGCAGATCGACAGCGGCATCATTACCGCGGAACAGGCGAAGCACGCGCAGCACAAGAACCTGGTTACGAAGGCGCTCGGCATAGACCCGACCGTGGAGCCCGAGATCCGCGAATACGCCACCAAAACGGGCGATGTATACCTGCTCTGCTCGGACGGCCTGTGCGACATGGTCGACGACGAGGACATGGGGATGACGCTGCAGGCACTAGGGGGCAATCTGAAGCTCGCTGCCCAACAGCTGGTGCAGATGGCCAATGACAACGGGGGCAAAGACAACGTATCGGTTATACTCGTCCGCGTCCTACGGGATTACCCCGCCCCTCGCGGCTTTTTTGGCTTGTTTAAATAACGTCAGGGATCGGCGATGGCGAAACTGATACTCAGCATGGATGGCCTGGTCCTAAAGGAGATCCCTCTCTCCAAGGAACGCACCACCATCGGCCGCAAGGCGCATAACGACATCCAGATCGACAACCTGGCGGTCAGCGGCGAGCATGCCGTGATCGTAACGATCTTGAACGATTCGTTCATGGAAGACCTCGGTAGCACCAACGGCACGCTGGTCAACGGCAATTCGGTCAAGAAGCATTTCCTGCAGAACAACGACGTCATCGAACTTGGCAAGTACAAGCTCAAGTTTATCCAGGAGGCGGGTGCCCAGCCGGCTGCCGCCGCGGCGGATTTCGAGAAGACCATGGTGCTGCGACCCTCGGCCATGAAGGCGGCGGCCGAGCAGGCGAAGGCGCTCGCGGGGCAGCCCCAGGCGGCTGCCGTAGCGCGTGCAGCGGCAGTGCAGGCAGTAGGCACCGCGGCTCAAGTGGCAGGCATCGGCGAGAAGCCGGCGGCTCCCGCAGCGCCGGCGGCCCCCGCAGCGCCGACAGCGGCACCCAGGCCGGCGCAACCCCTGGGCGCGATCCAACTGCTGTCGGGCGGCAACGCGGGCAAGGAACTCGAACTGGCCAAACCGCTGACTACGCTGGGAAAGCCCGGCGTGCAGGTCGCGGTGCTGACGCGGCGTCCGCAGGGCTATTTCATCACGCATGTCGAGGGCGCCCAGCCCCCGACGGTCAACGGCCAACCGATCGGCTCCGCGCCGCACGCGCTCAAGGATCACGATCTGGTCGAGATCGCCGGCATCAAGATGGAGTTTTTCATCAAGAACTGATGGTGGCTGGCCCTCCGGCCCGGCCCTCGCGCTGGAGGACCAGCTGAAGCAGCACAGCGTCCGGATCTGCGTCGGACTGGCGATCGTCCTCTTTTTCGTCGGTCACGCAGCGCGGATCTACCGGATCGGTTTCATCGATCAGCTCGACAGAATCATCTATGACGCGCGCCTGCGCATGACGATGCCCGGCAAGGGCGATCCGCGCATCGTCATCCTCGACATCGATGAGAAGAGCCTGGGCGAGTTCGGCCGCTGGCCCTGGGGCCGCAACGTCATGGCGCACCTCATGGACAGGCTGTTCGATCAGTACGGGGTCGCGGCCGTCGCGTTCGATGTTGTCTGGGCGGAGAGCGACCCAAGCTCGGGAGTCCAGACGCTGGATACGCAGTACTTCCGCTTGCGGCGTCGATACTGATCGTGCCGCCGGAATTCGTCGACAGGATGGTCGCAGATTCCGGGAAATACAACATGGATCCGAAGGCTGCGGATCTGACGATCCTGTTCGCCGGCATGCGGGGATTCACAGGCATTTCAGAGGCGCTCCAGCCTGAAGCCTTGCGCGAATACATCAACGAGTATCTGACGCACATGAGCGCCATAATCCGCTCCGGATACAACGGCACCCTTGACAAGTACATGGGGGACGCGATCATGGCATTCTGGGGGCACCGGTGGTGGATCCGCGGCATGCGCGCCATGGGGTGCTTGCCGGCCTGGAGATGCAAAAGGCGTGCAAATTGCTGAATGAGGAATTTACCGCGCGCGGCTGGCCCGCGCTCCGGATCGGGGTGGGATTGAATACGGGAAACGTGCGCGTTGGCGACATGGGTTCGCAGGTCCGGCGCGCCTACACGGTCATGGGCGACGCCGTAAACGTGGCATCCCGCCTGGAAGGGCGGACCAAGTACTACGGCGTCGGCATCCTGGTCGGCGAGGCGACGCGCAATGCTGTCGAGGGCGTTGCCTTCAGGGAAGTCGACCGAGTCAAGGTGATGGGCAGGGACGAGGCCATCACCATCTTCGAACCGCTCGGACCGGAGCCGGAATTCGGCCCGCAGGCACAGCAGGAACTCAGGCTCTGGAATCAGGCGTTATTTGCCTACCGCGGCGAGCAATGGGACCAGGCCGAGGCCAGCCTGGCCGAGCTGCGGCAAGCGGCTCCCGGCTGCGAGCTGTATGCACTTTACGCCGACAGGGTCGTCGCATGTCGTCGCAATCCGCCGCCCGCGGCCTGGGACGGCGTCACGGCGTTCGACGAAAAGTAGGCCGGCCGCGATGCGATTGCGCGTACTGGGCTGCTCAGGGGGTATCGGCGGGCGCCACCTTCGCACCACCTCGTTTCTCGTCGACAACGATGTGCTGATCGACGCCGGCTCCGGAGTCGGGGACCTGTCCCTTGCGGAACTCACCCAGATCGACCACATCTTCGTCACCCACTCGCACCTGGATCATGTCACATCGATCCCGTTTCTCGTCGACACTGTCGGCGGCATGCGCTCGCGTCCGATCACGGTGTACACGACCGCGCCCACCATCGAGATTCTCAGGAATCACCTTTTCAACTGGGCGATCTGGCCGGATTTCACCGAGATTCCCACTGCCGAGGCGCCCTTCATGCGCTACCAGGAGGTCGAGCTGGCGCGCACCGTGACCATCGGCGAGCGGAAATTCACCCCGCTGCCGGCGGTGCACACCGTGCCTGCCACCGGCTATCACCTCGAAAGCGGATCGGGCAGCCTGGTGTTTTCGGGCGATACCGGGCCGAACGACGAGTTGTGGGCCATCGTCAATCGCATTCCGGATCTGAAAGTCCTGATCGTCGAGACCGCGTTCTCCAACAAGGAGCGCCAGCTGGCGGAGGTGTCCAAGCATCTCTGTCCCTCGATGCTCGCCGACGAACTCGCGAAGCTCGATCTCGATCCCGAGGTCTGGATCACGCACCTCAAGCCCGGCGAAATCGAACTGACGATGCAGGAGATCGAGGAGTGCGCCGGCGGCCACCGGCCACGCATGCTGCAGAACGGGCAGGTGTTCGAATTCTGATTCCATGAACCCGACCTACAATCCCGGCGTGTTCGCCGTGCCCGATGTAGACCAGGCGAAGAGAATAATTCTGACGCCGGAAGACTCGACCACGGAAGCGCGTTGGCGGGTAGAGACTGGATATCTGGCCGAGCTTATTGATGGCCGATTCGAGCTGAACCCGGCGAGCGTCGTGCTCGATTACGGTTGCGGCATCGGGCGTATCGCGAAGGAACTCATCGATCGCACGGGCTGCAGTGTCGTCGGGGTGGACATCAGTTCGCAGATGCGCGCGCTGGGTTCGCAGTACGTGCGATCGGAACGGTTCATGGCGTGTTCACCTGAAATGCTCGATTCGCTTGTTGTTTGGGGGGGCCTGAGGGTCGATGCTGCCCTTTCGGTGTGGGTGCTGCAGCATTGCCTTCAACCTGCCGTCGACATCGCGCGCATTCGCGATGCCATCAAAGTGAGCGGGTCTTTCTTTCTCGTCAACAACCGGGGGCGCGCGGTTCCGACTGTCGAGCAGGGTTGGGTCGACGACGGTCTCGATGTGAGGGAAATGGTGCGCGAGGTTTTTGACGCGGAGGAGGAGGGCTGCCTCTCGCAGGAAAAGACTTCGCCGGCGATTGCCAGGGGCTGCTACTGGGCGAGCTTTCGCAAGCGACCCGGCGATGGCGGACGCTAATAAGCCGTTGATCCTTCAGAAACCCCAATTCGCTCACAAAAAGCCGAAAAGCTTGTTAAAAATCATGGAAATGGATGTTGAATGTTTGTCCGCGCAGAGCTAGGATAGCCGCTCTAGGAAGGGTGCAAGCCGGAACCGGAGGTTCGGAATGAGCGCAGTACTCAGCCAACAGGCCGCGCCGCAGGCGGATGTCAACGTCAAGCTGGCTTTCCAGAAGCAGCTGCAGCTGGTCACGAACAAGATCCACGCCACCAGCAATATCGATGAGATCATGCTGGAGGTCAGTTCGGACATCTGCCAGCTGTTCAACGCGGACAGGCTGACGATCTACTCGGTAGGCGAGGACAAGCAGTCGATCGTGTCCAAGGTCAAGACCGGCCTCAACTCCTTCAAGGATCTCAAGCTGCCGATCGCCGAGCACTCGATCGCGGGTTACGTCGCGCTGTCGCGCAAGCTGACCAACATCAAGGACTGCTACGACGAGGTCGAGCTGAAAGCGCTCAATCCGAACCTGCGCTTCCTGCAGGAAGTGGACAAGCGCACCGGCTACCGGACCAAGCAGCAGCTGCTGGCGCCGATCGTCGAGCAGGGCGGCGCCGAGCTGATTGGCGTGATCCAGATCATCAACAACAAGGCTGGCGTGCCGTTCGGCCCGCTCACCGAAGAAGGCGTCAACGAACTCGCGCAGACCTTGGCGATCGCGTTCAAGCAGCGGCAGAAGCCGCAGCTCGTCAAGACGAAATACGACTACCTGATCTCCGACGCAGTGCTTTCCGCGGGTGAGTTCGAACTCGCGTCCCGCCAGGCGCGCAAGAAGGCGATCGACATCGAAGCGGTGCTGACCGACGAATTCCAGGTCAAGATTCCCGCGATCGGCGCCGCGCTGGCCAAATTCTTCGGCGTGCCTTACGAGCCTTTCAAGGGCGACCGCGTCAAGCCGATGGATCTGCTGAAGAACCTGAAGCGCGAATACGTCGAAGCGAACCTGTGGATACCGATCGACGAGGCGAAGGAAGGGCTGTCGGTCCTGTGCCTCGACCCGGAGCGCATCAAGAGCTCGCGCATCGCGTCGAACGTTTTCCCGAAATCGAAGTTGATCTACAAGGTAACGACCCAGAAGGAGTTCAAGGATACGGTCAACCAGTTCTACGGCGCCGAGGCCGCCGACACCGGTGACGTCGGCGACATGCTGGCGAGCCTGGGCGAAGACGAGGCCGAAGGGGCGCTCGACGGCTCGGCGCAGGACGATGTTTCCGCTGCTGCCGACAACGAGCTCGTGAAACTCGTCAACAAGATCATCATCGATGCCTACAACCAGGGCGTCTCAGATATCCATATCGAGCCCTATCCCGGCAAGGCGAAGACCGAGATCCGCTTCCGCAGGGACGGCAACCTGCAGGCCTACATCGAAGTGCCGGCGAGCTACCGCTCGGCGCTGGCCGCGCGCCTGAAAATCATGTGCGACCTGGACATCTCCGAGAAAAGGAAGCCCCAGGACGGCAAGATCAAGTTCAAGAAATTCGGCCCGCTCGACATCGAGCTGCGAGTGGCCACCATCCCGACTGCCGGCGGCGTCGAAGACGTGGTGATGCGGATCCTCGCGGCGGGCGAGCCCATTCCGCTCGACAAGATGGGCTTCACGTCGCACAACCTGGAGGAACTGCAGAAGGCGGTCGGCAAGCCATATGGCCTTTTCTTCGTCTGCGGCCCGACCGGCTCTGGCAAGACCACCACGCTGCACTCGGTGCTCAAGTACCTGAACACGCCGGATACCAAGATCTGGACCGCGGAGGATCCTGTCGAGATCACGCAGAAGGGCCTGCGCCAGGTGCAGGTCAACAAGAAAGCCGGGCTGGACTTCGCCGCGGTGATGAAGGCCTTCCTGCGCGCCGATCCGGACATCATCATGGTCGGCGAGATGCGCGACAAGGAGACCACGGGTACCGGCATCGAAGCCTCGCTCACCGGCCACCTGGTGTTCGCGACGCTGCACACCAACTCGGCGCCGGAATCCATCATCCGGCTGCTCGATATGGGCATGGACCCTTTCAACTTCTCCGACGCGCTGCTGGGCATCCTGGCGCAGCGGCTTGCGCGGCGCATGTGCAGCTGCAAGCAGCCATACAATCCCGAGCCGCCCGAGATCAAGTCCTTCCTGCAGGAGTACTGCGATGAACTGCAGAACACCTCGACTTTCAAGAAGGATCCCAAGTCGGCGATGGAGAACGTCTACCGCGATTGGGTGAAGACCTACGGCAACGAGAAGGGCCAGTTGGTGCTCTACAAGCCAGTCGGCTGCGACAAGTGCGGCGGCAGTGGCATGAAAGGGCGATGCGGCCTGCATGAGCTGTTGATCGCCACCGACCCACTGAAGAAACTGATCGCGGAGAAGGCGCGCGTGGCGGAGATGCTGGCGGTGGCGCTGGAAGAGGGCATGCGCACCCTGAAGCAGGACGGAATGGAGAAGTGCCTGTCCGGCATGACCACCCTGAAGGAAGTGCGCTCGGTCTGTATCAAGTGACCTCGGCGTCCGAGCGCCCATGAGCGGCTCGACGGTCAACAGCACGCAGGGATTGAAGCTCATCGCCGCGGCGGCGGCAGGCGAGGATCTCGGCCAGCGCCTGGAACAGCTGAACGCGATCGGCGCGTCGCTGTCCGCCGAGCGGGACATCAACCGCCTGCTCGAGAGCATCCTGAGTGCCGCGAAAACCATTACGCGCGCCGACGGCGGCACGCTGTACCGGGTGACCGAGGAAAAGACGCTGCGTTTCGAGATCGTGCGCACGACCTCCCTCAAGTACTACCTCGGCGGCACCACCGGGACCCCGGTGCCGTTCTACCCGATTCACTTGGTCGGCAAGGACGGCAAGCCGAACCACAACATGGTTGCGGCCTACGCTGCGCTGACCGGAAAAACGGTGAATATCCCCGACGCGTACACTGCCGAAGGCTTCGATTTTTCTGGCACGCGCAATTTCGACAAGAAGACCGGTTACCGCTCAAAGTCGTTCCTGACGGTGCCGATGAAGAATCACGAGAACGAGGCGATCGGCGTGCTGCAGTTGATCAACGCTTCGGACCCGAATACCGGCGAAATCGTGCCGTTTTCGCCGTCCGACCAGCGGCTGGCCGAGTCGCTTGCCTCGCAGGCCGCCATCGCGCTTACCAACCGGATGCTCATCATCCAGCTCGAGGAACTGTTCGAGTCGTTCATCAATCTGATGAACACAGCTATCGACGAGAAGTCCCCATATACGGGCGGGCACTGCCAGCGCGTGCCGCAGCTGACCATGATGCTCGCCGAAACGGTCAGCGAAATGAGCGAAGGCCCCCTCGCCTCGTTCAACATGAACGACAAGGACCGTTACGAACTGAAGATCGCCGGGCTGCTGCACGACTGCGGCAAGGTAACCACGCCGGTGCATGTGGTCGACAAGGCGACGAAGCTGGAAACGATCTACGACCGCATCCACATCATCGATACGCGCTTCGAGGTCTTGAAGCGGGACGCGGAGTTAGCGTTGCTGAAGGAGAAGGCGCTGCTGGTCGCGCATGGCGCGGCGCAGGCGGAGCACGATGCCGCCGACGCCCGCTACCGCGAACGCCTGCGGCGCATGGACGACGACCGCGCATTCCTGCGCGCCTGCAACGTCGGCGGCGAGGCCATGCGCGAAACGGACCAGGAGCGCGTCAGGGCGATCGCCCGCTACCGCTGGACCGACACCTCCGGCCATGAGGCGAACTTCCTCAGCGAGGATGAGCTGAAGAACCTGACCATTCGCGCCGGGACGCTCACGGGCGACGAGCGGCAGATCATCAACCACCACATCGTCGCCACCATCAAGATGCTCGAGGCCCTGCCGTGGCCCAAGCACTTGATGAACGTGCCGGAGTACGCTGGCGGGCATCACGAGCGCATGGACGGGAAGGGCTATCCGAAGGGACTGACCCGGGATCAGATGTCGGTGCAGGCGCGCGTCATGGGTATCGCCGATATATTCGAAGCGCTCACCGCCAAGGACAGGCCTTACAAGAAGGGCAAGACGCTTTCGGAGTCGCTGGAGATCCTGGGCAGGATGCGGCTGAACGGCCATGTCGATCCGGACCTTTTCGACGTTTTCGTGCGCAAGAAGGTCTACCGGCGTTATGCCGACCTGTTCCTCGACAAGGAGCAGATCGACGAAGTAGACGAGTCGAAGATTCCGGGTTACCTGCCCTGAAGAGCAGCGCCGAAGCTCTGAAGGTCCTGGGCAACGCGCAGAAGGCCGCGGGCGACAGGGAGTTGGCGATCGAGAGTTATCGCCGCTCGCTGGACGTCGAGCCGGACTACCTGCCGTCGCTCTACAACTTGGGTCTGGTGCTTCACGAGACCGACCGCTTCGAGGAGGCCGAAGCGTGCTTCCGCCGCGTCGTCGCGATCGAGCCATGCGACGCGGATGCGCTGTTCCACCTTGGCGCATTGCTTCATCGCCGCATGCAGCTGGACGAGGCCGCGAACACGTTTCGCCTCGCGCTTCGGCATGCGCCGGACAATCCCCATTTATGGATGCATCTTGGCGATGTGAATATCGTGCGGCTCACTCATGGCAGCCTCCGTGAGGCGGCGGAATGTTTCCGGAAGGCGATCGCGTTGCGGCCCGAGCTCGCGAATGCGCATTTCATCCTTGGCCACGTCTATCACTACGAGGGCAAGCATGACGAAGCGGTGCGCAGCTATCAGGAGGCTCTGAGACTCGAACCGGGGACGGTCGCATTCGGGGCCAGTCTGCTTACCGAGATGCAGCATTTGTGCGACTGGTCGCGCTTGGGCGAACTGAGCGAGTCCCAGCGTCGCAGCGCCACGGAGCATCCGGAGCAGCCGGTCCAACCTTTCGGCCTGCTTTCGATACCGTCAACGCCGGCCGAGCAGCTGGCATGCGCAAGTAACCTCTCACGGTGGATTGCCGGGACCATGCGGCGCCAGCGCGAGCGCCTGAATTTTCGCTTCTACCGTTCGCAGAACGACAGACTGCGCATCGGCTATCTGTCGGCGGAGTTTCACGCACACGCGACGGCGTATCTGGCCGCAGAACTGTTCGAGCTGCACGATCGCAGCCGCTTCGAGATATTCGCGTATTCCTACGGGCCTGACGACCGTAGCGCGGTCCGGGCGCGCCTGCAGAGCAGTTTCGACCGCTTCGTGGATCTGCGCTCGTTATCACATGCGGAATCCGCGACGGCGATTCATGCCGACGGCGTAGATATTCTGGTGGACTTGAAGGGCTACACGGTTCACGCGCGCCCGGAAATCGTAGCCTTGCGGCCGGCGCCCGTGCAGGTGAATTACCTGGGTTATCCAGGGACGATGGGTGCGGATTTTGTCGATTACCTCGTCGGCGACCGGTTTATCACGCCCGTTGAGCAGGCGGGCGATTACAGCGAGAAGCTGGTTCTCATGCCCGACAGCTATCAGGTGAATGACCGGCGCCGGCCGATAGCCGAAACACCCTCGCGCCAGGCGCTGGGTCTGCCCGAACACGGCTTCGTATTTTGCTGCTTCAACCAGGCGTACAAAATACTGCCGGACGTTTTTTCGGCCTGGATGCGCATGCTCAAGGCCATTCCCGGCAGCGTGCTGTGGCTGCTCGAATGGAATCGCTGGACGGTGCAGAACCTGCGCCGCGAGGCTTCCGGGTATGGCGTCGATCCCTCCCGCTTGGTATTCGCTCCTCAGCTACCGCTCCCGGAACACCTCGGCCGGCTTCCAGCGGCGGATCTTTTCCTCGACACGCTCCCGGTCAACGCGCACACTACTGCGAGCGACGCGCTGTGGGCGGGTCTTCCACTGCTCACCATTGCTGGCGAGACTTTCGCTTCGCGCGTGGCGGGGAGCCTGCTTGCCGCGGTTGGCGTCCCGGAACTCATCACGCATTCGCTGGCGGAGTACGAAACGCTGGGCCTGCGCCTCGCGCGCGCTCCCGGGCAACTCGCTGAATTGCGCAACCGGTTGTCTCGCAACAGGGATACGGCGCCGTTATTCGATACGCCGCGGTTTGTCCGCCATCTCGAGGCCGCCTACGAAGCCATGTGGACCATCCATCGCTCGGGAGGCGCGCCGCGCCTGATCGAGCTTTGAACCGGCACGAATGAAAGCCTGGGCTTGGATCGCGAAGCTGGTCGCACCGGCCAAGGCTGGCGCGCAGGACGGACCCCTTGAGGAGTTGTTGCGCCGCGGCGTCGAATATCAGCACGCCGCGGAGCTCGGCGACGCCGAGGACTGTTTTCGGGAGGCGCTGCTCCGGCAGCCCGAAAACCCTGTCGCGCTTCGTTTGCTCGCCGATGTACTGGGCGTGCGCGGCTACGCGCATCAGGAGCGCAGCGAACTTGAGGCGGCTGTGGAATGCTATCTTGAGGCGCTTGCGCTCGCACCGAAACATGCGCAGGCGAAAGTCCACAGCAACCTGGGTAATGCCTACCGGAGTTTGGGCAGAGCGGAGGAGGCCGTCGCGGCCTATCGCGAGGCGATTGCCGCCGACGCGGGGTTCGCCGAAGCGCATCTGAACCTCGGCATCGCGCTCCATCAGGCCGGCGATGCAACCGAGGCAGCCGCGCACTATCGCATCGCGCTGCAGCGCCGGCCGGAGCTCGCCGCGGCGGCCCTGAACCTGGGCCTGCTCCTCGAAGGCGACGGCGACGCGCAAGGAGCGGTGGAATATTACCGGCGAGCGATCGCCGCCAAACCGGACTTCGCGGAAGCGCATTTCAATTACGCGTTGCAACTGCTCCTGGCCGGGGATTTTTCCGCGGGCTGGGAGGAGTACGAATGGCGGCTGCGTTTGCCAGCGCTGAAACAATACCTGCCCTACGCCGACCGGATGCGCTGGGATGGAGCGGACCTGGGCGGCAAGATCATCCTGATCTATACGGAGCAGGGTTTCGGGGATGCGCTGCAGTTCGCGCGCTATGTGCCGCTGGTGGCGGAAAGACAGGGCAAGGTCATCGTAAGTTGTCAGCCCCAGCTGAAGACTCTGTTCCAACAGGCGATGCGAGATACGCTGGTGGTGGACGGCGACGAACCGCCTCCAGCGTCCGATTTTTGCTGCTCCCTCCTCAGTCTGCCGCGGATATTCGGCGCCACGCTTGCGACGATCCCGGCGCAGGTGCCCTACCTCCATGCCGACGCCGGGAAAGCCGCCCGGTGGCAGGCAAGGCTCGCCGCAGACGGTTCCGCGCTGAAGATCGGGGTTGTCTGGGCGACGGAAGCAAAAAGCCGCGCTGCGCCTTTGAAATCGCTGAGTCTCGGCATGCTCGCGCCGCTGATGGCCGTCCCCGGCGTGACGTTCTACAGCCTGCAAAAAGGTCCGGCGGCGGCCGAGGCGAGGAGCGCGCCCGAGGGCATGCGGTTGGCGGACGTCGAGGGCGAGCTCGAAGACTTTTCGGATACGGCCGCACTGATATCGCAGCTCGACCTCGTCGTCACCATCGACACGGCGGTCGCCCACCTTGCCGGGGCGATGGGCAAGCCGGTGTGGACGTTGACGCATTGGCCACCGGATTGGCGCTGGCTGCTCGGGCGCGATGACAGTCCCTGGTATCCGACGATGCGCCTTTTCCGCCGGGCGCAAACGGATGCCTGGAACGATGTCATCCTGCGCGTGGGGCAGGCGCTTCAGCACTTGGCCGGGCAACGATCCTGATCACCGATTCCAAGCTGCATCGAGGCCGAACGGTGCCCCTTTCCGTCAATAGCTGACATTTTTCGTCATGTCGATAGCGATCAGGGTGAGGAACGAATCCACGTTTGTTGCCAGCCACAGTGATATATACACTTGATAAATAATGATAAAATATGATTTCTATCGAACTGGCCCGCACCTTGCTTTAGGGAATGTGGGGCAGGTTTCAGTATCGCCTGTTCCAACCGTTCAACCCGCTTTCAAAGGAGTCCATGGCATGAGAAAGATTCAGAAGGGCTTTACGCTGATCGAATTGATGATCGTGGTCGCGATCATCGGCATTCTGGCCGCAGTGGCGATTCCGGCCTACCAGGATTACATCGCGCGCTCGCAGGTGTCGGAGGCGGTGAGCTTGGCAGGCGCCGGCAAGATCGGCGTGGCCGAGTACGTCGGCGACAAGGGCATCGCGCCGTCGACGTCGGACGTGCTGCAGACCACATCGGGCAAGTACACTGGCTCGGTCGCAATTACTGCGCCCGACGCCACCAACATCACGATTATTGCGACGATGTCGAGTTCGGGCGTCAATGCGGCCATCCAGAACGGCACGCTGCAGATGGTCACGGCCGACAGCGGCAAGACCTGGACCTGCTCGGCGGGCACCACGGGCACTCCTCTGTCTGCGAAGTACCTGCCGGGCGCCTGCCGCTAACGGTAAGCTTGCGCATTCAGTTGCAGGAAGGGCCGGCGAAAGCCGGCCCTTTTTCATTTAGAGTGCTGCAGATCGTGGGTATGGCAAGCAATCCTGACGCAGCGCGGGCGCAAGCCGACTTCCAGCGGGGCCTTGCCCTGCATCAGCAAGGGCGGTTGGCGCAGGCGCGACAGGCGTACCAGGAAACGCTCGACATGCTGCCGGAGCACCACGATGCGCTGCACCTGCTGGGCGTGATTGCCTATCAGACCGGAGATTTTCCCCTGGCGGTTGAACTGATCGGCAGGGCGATCGAGCTAAACCCCGCCAATGCCGCCGCCCGCAGCAATCGCGGCCTCGCGCTGCAGGGACTGAAGCGGCTGGATGAGGCGCTGGACAGCTACGATCAGGCGATTGCACTGAAGCCGGACTATGCGGAGGCTTACAGCAATCGCGGCAATGTGCTGAAGGACCTCAAGCGGCTGGATGAAGCGCTGGACAGCTATGACCGCGCGCTGCGACTCAAGCCGGACTATGCGGAGGTTCACAACAATCGCGGCTTCGCGCTGCAAGATTTGGAGAGACTGGACGAAGCATTGGACAGCTACGACCGCGCCATAGAGCTCAAGCCGGACTATGCGGAGGCTTTCAGCAACCGCGGCAATGCGCTGAAAGGTCTGCTGCGGTTGGATGAAGCACTGGACAGCTACGACCGGGCCATAGCGCTCAACCCGGACGATCCGGAGGCCCATTACAGTCTTGGCCTGGCACTGCAAGAGGCAGGTCGATTGAATGAAGCGCTGGACAGCTACAACCGGGCCTTACGCCTCGATCCGGAGTATGTGGAGGCCCACTGCAACCGCGGCCTTGCGCTGAAAGGGTTAAAGCGGCTGGACGAAGCAATGGACAGCTACCAGCGCGCCCTGGAACTCAGGCCGGACTTTGCAGATGGACGCCTGAACTTGTCGCTGTGTCGTTTGCTGATGGGCGACTATGCGCGCGGATGGGAAGGGTTCGAGTGGCGCTGGCAGAGCGAGCGGATCGGGAGGCAGTTGGGGAAAAAACGCAGCTTCACGCAACAATTGTGGCTGGGAGCGGAATCGCTGAACGGCAAGACGATACTGCTGCACAGTGATCAGGGATTGGGCGACGCGTTGCAGTTTTGCCGCTATGCGAGATTGGCAAGCGACCTTGGCGCGCGCGTGATACTGGAAGTGCCTGGGCCGCTGGCGGCGTTGCTGAGAAATCTCGCGGGCGTGGCGCAACTGGTGGAAAGAGGTGCCGCGCTGCCGGAGTTTGACTATCACTGCCCTCTGCTGAGCCTGCCGCTCGCGTTCAGGACGGACGTGAATACAATTCCGTCGCCGGACGGCTACATCTCAAGCGATCCGGGCAGGGTAGCCGCTTGGCGGGTGAAGCTCGGCGAAAGCACCAGGTTGCGCGTAGGTCTGGCATGGAGTGGGAGCGCGCGGCATCAGAATGACCGTAACCGCAGCATCGCGCTCGACGATATCGTCGAACGCCTGCCGCGGCAGTTTCAGTATGTAATTCTGCAAACGGAAGTAAGAGATGCAGACGCAGCGACGCTTGCCGCACACGCCGATATTGCGCATTTTGGCGAGCAGCTGCACGACTTCACGGATACCGCGGCGCTTTGCGAGCTGGTGGACGTGGTTGTCAGCGTGGACACCAGCGTGGCGCATCTGGCGGGCGCCATGGGCAGGCCGGCGTGGATATTGCTGCCGTTTATCCCGGATTGGCGCTGGCTGTTGGACAGGGAAGACAGTGTCTGGTACTCGAGCGCCAGATTGTTTAGACAGGAACAGGCCGGCGACTGGGCCGGCGTCATCGACAGGATACGGGCAGAACTACTTCGGCAGGAGCGCGCGCTGCTTTCCGCTCACGGGCGATACTAGGCCCGCCATTTCATTTCCCGGACATCGTGATCAGCAGCTTGGTGGTGAGTTCATCCACGAACTCCGGCGCGTGACCGCTTTCCTTGAGCTGAAACTTGAATTCGGTTCCGAATTTCGCCTTGCCGAAAAAACCAAGGCGCGCTTCCCGCTGGTATGCCGCCGCGCGATTGCAGACGTCGTCGATCGCCCTGGCAACGCTTATCGCAGATCTGGCGGCGGCGTCAGGCGGACAACGCCTGGCGAAATCCTGGGCCAGTTCGATGGCAAAATCCGCTACGCCGATGGAGCCTACCTGCTTGGGCATGACTGATCTCTGGTCTGGCCTCTGGTTGACACCCGCAATAGTACCAGCCACGAGGACGACCGGATGAACTGGTTGACACGGGTCTTGCGCGTAGGGAACTCGTCTGCGCCCACAGCGGGGCTGGACGGACCGGAAGAATGGCTGCGCGCCGGCTACGACGCCGAGAGCAGGGCCGATTTCGCCGGCGCGGAACTCCTCTACCGTCAGGTGCTGGACCGCGACCCCGCGCATACGGACGCGCTCTACTTCCTTGGCAGGCTCGCGGCCCGGGACCGGCGGGAGGAGGAGGCGATTGTGCTGTTCAGGCAGTCGGTCGAGATTCGTCCGCGGGAGGCGCTCTATCTCATGGAGCTCGCCGATATCCTGTTGTCCACGAGGCGATTCGCCGAAGCGGTGGACGTGCATCGCGCCTTCCTTGCATTAGTGCCCGACTGCACTGCGATGCGCAACAATTATGCGGCGGCATTGATCGAGCAGAATCGCCGTGAGGAGGCCCGCATCGAGCTGGAACAATTGCGGGCCGTGCTGCCGGATGTCGACATGGTGCATTTCAATCTCGCCGGCATCTATCGCGAATACGGCAGGGCGGACGAAGCCATCGCCGGCTACCGCCGCGTGCTGGAGTTGAGGCCGGGCCATGCGCCGTCGTACAGCAACCTGTTGTTCCAGCTGAATTCCAGCCCGACCCAGAGCGCCGCGACGATATTCGCTGATCACCAGCGATTCGGCGAGACGTTTGCGAGGCGCTATCAGGCGCCCGCGCCGGATCCTGCCTGGCCGCGCCGGCTGCGCATTGGCTACCTGTCGCCGGATTTCCGCGAGCATGTCGTGATGCGGTTCTTCGAGCCCATTCTTGCGAATCACGACAAGGGGCGCTTCGAGGTGTTTCTCTACCATAGCCACCGGCTGAAGGACGCGGCCAGCGAAAGGCTGCGCGCGCAATGCGCCGTCTGGCTCGACTGCGAGGATCTGCCTGATGCCGAACTCGCCGATCGCATCCGCAGTGACCGCATCGACATACTGGTGGATCTTGCCGGACATACCAGCGACAACCGGCTCCTCGTATGCGCCATGAAGCCGGCGCCGGTACAGGTGACTTACCTCGGCTATCCGAATACCACCGGCCTCCGCGCCGTGGATTACAGGATTACCGACGCCTATGCCGATCCCCCGGGTGAATCGGACCGCCTGAGCGTCGAGCGCCTGACGCGGCTTCCCGGGAGCTATTTCTGCTACCGGCCTTCGCCGGGGACTCCCGCGGTCGGGCCGCTGCCGTCTCTTGCATCCGGCCATGTCACTTTCGGCTGCTTCAATAATTTCGCGAAATTGTCGGGCGACTTTTTCGCCGCCGCCGCGCAAGTGCTGGCCGCGGTTCCAGGCTCGCGGTTGTTGCTCAAAAGCCGGCCGCTGTCCATTCCGGAGGTGGCCAATTCCCTTCGCCGCCGTTTCGAGCGGGCGGGAGTCGATCCGGATCGGATCGAAATGCGCGGATGGGAGGCGGCGATGCAGGAGCACCTCGCGATCTATGGCGCGATCGACATCGCGCTGGACAGCTTTCCCTACAATGGAGCAACGACGACTTGCGAAGCACTATGGATGGGCGTGCCGGTAGTTTCCCTGACGGCAGACCGCCACGCGGGGCGCGTGGGCTCAAGCCTCCTCAACGCCATGGAACTCGGCGAATTCGTGGCCCGGGACGTCAGCGAGTATGTCGAGATCAGCGCGCGCCTGGCTGGCGATGGCGCGCGCCTTCAGGATCTGCGCCGGCAACTTCGCGAACGCATGCAGCGTTCTCCCCTGATGGACGAGGCAGGATTTACGCGGCGCCTGGAGCGTTGCTACGTGGAATTGTGGGAAAGTCGCCCGGGAACGGATTCCGTTGCGCAAGCGGAGAGAGCGGGGTCGGGGAACGCACTGCTCGCGCAGGCGCGGCTGCTCCGGGAGACCGGCCGATTCAAGGAGGCCCGAGCGGCGTGCGAAAGCATCCTCGAGCAAAAACCCGATCATGCGGAGGCGCTCGAGCTATTGTGGGACGTCGCTTTCGACGACGGCAGCCCCGGCGCCGCGGTCGACCGGCTCAACAAGGCGATCGCGGTCGACGGCGCCGTCGCCAATTTTCACTACATGTTGGGCTGCGTGCTCCAGGCGCAGGGCAAGGCCGGTGACGCGATCTCGTCCCTGCGGCAGGCGCTGTCGCTGGAACCGAAGCTGGCGAAGGCGCACAACAATCTCGGCTGCTTGCTTGAAGCGGCCGGCGACCTGAGCGGCGCCGCGGAGGGTTACCGCGGCGCGATCCGGTTCGATCCCGGGATGGCGCAGGCGATCTACAACCTGGGCAATGTCCACCGGCAACTCGGCGACGCGATGCAGGCGATCAGCCATATAGAGCAGGCGCTCGCCATCGAACCCCGGCACGCCGACTGGCGCTGCAACCTGGGCAGCCTGCATTGCGCGCTGCTCCAGCCGGACGAGGCGATCGCGGATTTCAGGGCGGCCCTCGAGATTGATCCCGGCTACAGCCGCGCCTATGCCGATTTGGGCGACGCGCTACTGCTGACCGGGCGGGTGGAGGAGGCCGGGGCAGCATTCGGCAAGACGCTGGAATTGGATCCCAAACGCGCAGACGTCGAGTCCCGGTCGCTGCTGGCGCTTCACTACCGCCACGGGGACGAGGCGCCGATGCTGCTCGAGAAGCATCTTTCCTGGGCGAGGCGTCACGCGCGCGGACTGGAGAGGGCGACCGCGCACCGTGTCACGGACCATCCCACCGATCGGCGCCTGAGGATCGGATACGTTTCTCCGAATTTCATGCAGCATCCGGTAGCCCGCTTCATCGAGCCTGTGCTCGTCGCCCACGATCGCCGCGAATTCGAGATCGTCGGCTACTATAGCGGCAAGCGGGAAGACGAGGCGACGCGGCGCCTGCGCGGACTGTGCGACGCGTGGCGCGAAATTGCCTGGACTGCCGATCGGAACGTGGCGGACCGGATACGCGCCGACGGCATCGACATTCTGGTGGATCTGGCCGGACATTCGGACGAAGGCAGACTCCTGCTCTTCGCCCGCAAACCCGCGCCCGTCCAGGTCACGTGGCTCGGGTATCCGGATACCACGGGCCTCGATATGATCGACTACCGCCTGACCGACGCGGTCGCCGATCCGGAGGGTGAAACCGACCGCTTTCACACCGAGAAACTGGTCCGCCTGCAGCAAGGTTTTCTTTGCTACGTGCCCTTGCCGGAATGCCCCGAAGTGATAGATCCGCCGCAGCTGGAAACCGGACATGTGACGTTCGGCTGCTTCACCGACCTGGCGAAAGTGACGCCGGATCTGGTCGCACTCTGGTCTGAAATTCTGCGGGCACAACCCGGCGCGCATCTGATGCTGGGGGCTTTTGGCCTCAGCGCTGACAGCGCGCGGCGGGATCTGCGGGAGCGGTTTCGCGGCCATGGCGTGGTGCCGGAGCGGATCGATCTGCGCGTACCCGGGTTCGACGTCCCCCGGCATCTGGCTTCGTATCGGGGAATAGACATTGCGCTGGACACTTTCCCCTACAACGGCACTGCTACGACCTGCGAAGCCCTTTGGATGGGCGTGCCCGTCGTCACGCTTGCGGGAAGTACCCATGTGTCAAGGACTGGCGCAAGCATCCTGCGCGGGATCGGCCTGTCCGAGCTTGTCGCCGCCACGCCCGAGCAGTACGTGCAGACCGCGCTGCGGCTGGCGGCGGATCCCGGGAAAAGGCAGGCCATGCGTTCCGGCGTGCGCGGACGGATGCGGGCGTCCCCGCTGCTCGATGCGCCGCGCTTCGTGCGCGGACTGGAAGCGGCGTACCGCGAAATCTGGAACAAGACGCCGAGAAAGGACGCATGAACGCATCTCCGGCGACAGCTGCCCCCGCGTGAGGGACGAACAGAGCCAGTTCATTCTGAACGTGCGCGGCGGCGCGCGCAT
>Ga0070731_10001315_pt1 | contig 26122 bp, 20 predicted proteins | sample Coa_R1_2_FD_66448 | JGI IMG/M metagenome (GOLD analysis project Ga0070731, IMG submission 66448) | Surface soil microbial communities from Centralia Pennsylvania, which are recovering from an underground coalmine fire - Coalmine... | ecosystem: Environmental > Terrestrial > Soil > Unclassified ... | reverse complement strand
TCGCCATGATCGCCGTCCTCATGCATCCGATCATGATCCTCTTCCCGACGGGCCTCTTCGCCGGCACGGACTGGGGCCTCAAGTCGACCAGCAATCCGGGCCCCCACGGCTTCTCCCAGATCGTCTATCAGTTCTCGTCGGCGTCGGCCAACAACGGGTCGGCCTTCGACGGCCTGGGCGTCTCCTACGGCCTCAACAACAACCCGAGTCCGCCGCCGGCGGCCGTCGCCTACGACATCGCCACCACGATCGTCATCATCATCGGGCGCTTGATCCCGATCATCGCCCCGATCGCGATGGCCGGCTTCCTGGGGGCCAAGAAGAGCGTCCCCTTCGGTCCGGGGACCTTGCGGGACGACACCCCGACCTTCGGCCTCCTGATCCTGGGGACCATCCTGATCATCGGAGCCCTGCTCTTCCTCCCGGTGGCCGCCCTGGGGCCGCTCGCGGAACACTTGGGCCCGATGCCGTTCGGCGGTTGAGCGAGAGCGTGGCCTGGATCCGAGTCAAGGGATAGACGGAGCGACGATTATGAAAGAACTATCGAAGGTCAGCGGAACCGAAGGAGCCGCCGCGGGCGATCCCGCCGGGGCGCCGGGCGGACTCCTGGCGCCGGGCCAGCGGCGCGCGCGTCAGGCGCCGCTCCTCACCAAGCAGGCGTCCTGGGAGGCCTTCAAGCAGTCGGTCATCATGCTCCGGCCGGACATCCAGTGGAAGAATCCCGTGATGTTCGTGGTCGAGGTCGGAGCGGCGCTCACCATCCTCTATACGATCCAGGCGATCGTCGGCCATTCGGCGAGCCAGGTCCCGGTGACCTACTTCATCGCTCTCGATTTCTGGCTCGTGCTCACCGTCCTCTTCGCCAATTTCGCGACCGCGCTCGCGGAAGCCCGCGGCAAGGCCCAGGCCGAGTCGCTTCGGCGGACGCGCAAGGAGACGATCGCCCACCGCCTGGGCAAGGGCGACGTCGTGGAGCCGGTCTCCTCGACGGAGCTCAAGCCCGGAGACCGGGTCGTCGTCGAGGCGGGGCAGATCGTGCCCCGGGACGGCGAGATCATCAAGGGCGTCGCCATGATCGACGAGTCGGCCATCACGGGCGAGTCCGCCCCGGTGCTCCGCGAAGCCGGGGGCGACCGGTCCGGCGTGACGGGCGGGACGATGGTCCTGTCGGACAAGGTGACGGTCCGGGTGACGGCGGGGACCGGGGAGTCCTTCCTCGACCGCATGATCGCCCTCGTGGAAGGCGCGATCCGTCAGCGCACCCCGAACGAGATCGCGCTCACCCTCGTGCTGAGCGCCTTCACCCTGGTCTTCCTGATCGTCACGATTCCGCTCTGGCCCATGGCCTGGAACGCGGAGCAGTACATGATGGGCTATCTGAGCGTCCCCGAGCCCGTGAAGAGCCTGGGGACCGACGTGCCCACCCTGATCGCGCTCCTGGTCTGCCTGATCCCGACCACGATCGGCGCCCTGCTGGCCGCGATTGGCATCGCCGGCATGGACCGCGCCCTCCGCGCCAACATCATCGCGAAAAGCGGTAAAGCCGTGGAAGTCGCGGGCGACATCGACGTCGTCCTTCTCGACAAGACCGGCACGCTCACGATGGGGAACCGCCGGGCCACCCAGTTCCTCCCGGTGGGCAAATACAGCGCCGAGGAGGTCGGACGGCTCGCGGCGCTCGCGTCCGCGGCCGACGAGACCCCGGAGGGGAAGAGCATCGTCAAGCTCTTCGAGTCCACGTCGGGCGCCAAGACCGAGGTGCCCGCCGGGGCGGACGTCGTCGCCTTCACCGCGCAGACGCGGATGAGCGGCGTCGACCTGCCGGGCGGCCGGCGGATCCGGAAAGGGGCGTCCGACGCGATCATCAAATTCATCCAGAAGGAGGAAGGCGACGTGCCGGCCGACCTTCAGCCGCTGGTCGACGACGTGGCGAACAAGGGGGCCACGCCCCTGGTGGTCGCGGAGAACGGCCGGGCCATCGGCGTCGTCGTGCTCGCGGACATCCTGAAGGTCGGGATCAACGAGCGGCTGTCGCGCCTCCGCAAGATGGGCGTCCGGACCGTCATGATCACCGGCGACAACCCGCTCACCGCCAAGGCCATCGCCGCCCAGGCCGGCGTGGACGACTTCGTCGCCCAGGCGACGCCCGAGACGAAGCTCGCCTACCTGAAGAAGGAACAGGAGGAGGGGAAGCTGGTCGCCATGATGGGCGACGGGACGAACGACTCCCCGGCCCTCGCCCAGGCGGACGTGGCCGTCGCGATGAACGCCGGCACCCAGGCGGCCAAGGAAGCGGCCAACATGGTCGACCTGGACAGCGATCCGGCGAAGCTGATCGAAGTGGTCGAGATCGGGAAACAGCTGCTCATGACGCGCGGCGCGCTCACGACCTTCTCGGTCGCGAACGACGTCGCGAAGTACTTCGCCATCATTCCCGCCCTCTTCGCGAGCACGCTTCCATGGCTGAAGGCGGTCGACGTCATGAACCTGCATTCGCCGACCTCCGCCATTCTCTCGGCGATCATCTTTAACGCCCTCATCATCCCGGCCCTGATTCCGGTCGCGCTCCGGGGGGTCAAGTATCAGCCGCTCGGCGCCGACGCGCTCCTCCGGCGGAATTTGCTCATCTGGGGCGTGGGCGGCGTGATCCTGCCCTTCATCGGGATCAAGCTGATCGACCTCGGGATGGTCGCGCTCCACCTGGTCGCCTGACGAACGACGGAAACGAGGATAACGCCATGAAACAACATCTGACGAAGGGCCTGTGGCTCCTGGGGTTTACGGTGCTGCTCAGCTGCGTGGTGTACCCGGGAGTCCTCTGGGTGATCGGGCAGACGCTCTTCCCGTTCCAGGCGAACGGCAGCGTCGTGAACGGTCCCGACGGGAAGCCGGTGGGCTCGGTGCTGATCGCCCAGCCGTTCACGAAGGACGAGTACTTCCAGCCCCGCCCCTCGGCCTGCTCCTATGACGCGACCGCGTCGTCCTCGTCCGCCCTCGCCGCCTCGAACTACGCGCTGCGCGGCCGCGTCGCGCAGACGCTGGGTCCCCTCGTCGTCTACAAGGGCGGCAAGAAGGCCGGACAGCCCGTCGGCCCCGACATCGAGGCCTGGTTTCAGGGGGACGACAAGCTCCCGGAACATGCGGGGTATGTGGCCCAGTGGGCGGATCTCCATAACAGCCTGGCCCAAGGCTGGGTCAAGGCGGATCCGAAGAACACCGCCATCGTCGACGCCTGGGCGAAGGCCCATCCCGCGGCCGTCGCGCAGTTCGTGAAGGACAACCCCTCCACCCCCACGCCGGCCGCCGCCGATCTGGCCGTCGTCTACTTCGACGACTTCTCCAAGACCCATCGCGGCAAGTTTCCGTCCGCCGTCACCAAGCCCGGCCGGGACGGGAAGCCCATCACCGTCATGGAGCCGGTCCAGGAGGGCTCCGACATCCAGTCGAACTTCTTCGACATGTGGAGGCAGGCGAATCCCACGGTCGAGCTTCAGGACGTCCCCGGCGACCTGGTCACGACCTCGGGCTCGGGCCTCGATCCCCACATCTCGATGGACAACGCCAAGTTCCAGCTCGACCGGGTGGCCGGAAAGTGGGCCACGAATCTGAAGAAGGATCCGGCGGCCCTCCATCGGGAGATCGAGAAGATCCTCCAGGACAACGCCTCGGCCCCGCTCGGCGGGCTCGCCGGGGAGCCTTACGTGAACGTGCTCGAGGTCAATCTCGAACTCCGCAAGCGCTACGGCGCCCCCCAGTAGCCGCATGACCCCTCAGGACGTCGTGCGGGAGCCGCGGGAGCGCCGGTCGCCGGGCGGGGGCCCGGACCGGGGCCGTGTCCCTGGAGGGAGGATCTCCGCCGGCCGCCTCGGGGGATCCCGAGACCGGTGGGGCGTACCGGTGACCCGGACCCCGGCGGGTCGGGCGGAAGACGAGCGACGCACGGTGGAACGCGACTGACCGGAGGAAGGGACCCATGTCGTACACGCTCCGGGTCGGCCAGATCCTGGACGAGCGGTTCAAGATCACCGATCTCCTCGGCCAAGGAGGAATGGCCTCGGTCTACGAGGCGATCGACTGCGCCACCGGTCACGTGGTGGCCCTCAAAGTCCCCCACCTTCGCATCGAGAGCGATCCGGGCTTCTATGCCCGGTTCCAGCGGGAGGAGGAGATCGGGAGAACCCTGCGACATCCGTCGATCCTCCGGGTCTTCCCGGTCGGAGAGAGGAGCCGCCCGTACCTCGTGATGGAGCGCCTGGAGGGGAAGCTCCTCTCCGAGCATCTGGCCCAGACGCCGGTGCTGCCCCCCTCGGAGGCGCTTCCCATCGCGATCCGGATCGCCGAGGCCCTCCAGTACATGCACTCCCTCCGGATCGTGCACCGGGATCTCAAGCCGAAGAACATCCTGCTCTGCGACGACGGGACGCTCCGGGTCATCGACCTGGGCTTCTCGAAGGGAAAGGGATTCGGATCGATCACGCTCTTCGGGCTGACTCGAACGCTGGGATCGTCGGACTACGTGGCCCCGGAGCAGGCCCGGGGCTGGAGCGGCGACGAGCGGTCGGACATCTACAGCCTGGGGGCCCTGCTCTACCGGATGCTGACGGGGAGCGAGCCGTTTCCGGGCCCGGACCCGATGTATCGCCTGAACGCCCGGCTGGTCGGCGACCCGGTCGCTCCCCGGACGCTCAATCCCCGGATCTCGCCGGAAGTGGAAGAGCTCATCCTCCACGCGATGGAACGGAATCCCCGGGATCGCTTCAGTTCGGTGCTGCGCTTCCGATTGGGACTCCTCGAGCCCGAAGGGGTGGTCCTGACCGGCCGGCACGAGCGCCTCCAGCCGGCCCGTCCCTGGAACGTGCGCTGGCGGCGGCTCCGTCCGGCCCTGTGGGCCTTCGTGGGCACGGCCGCCGTCTTGGGGATCCTCTACGGCCTGTCCCGGTGGGGAGGCGTCCGACCCTCGTGAGAGGCTCAGCGGGGAGCGCCTTCGGGCCCCAAACCGCCCGCACCGGGGACCTCCCCGGAAGGTCTGGTCGGCACGAGGGGTCGACCGTGAAAGGAGAAGCTGGGGTGGGAACCTCGCAGGGCCGGAACCCGGAGGGCTCCTCATGAGCCACGCCCTTGAAATCGGACAGGTCCTGGACGGCCGCTTCCGGATCACCGGCCTACTGGCGGAAGGGGCCATGGCCCAGGTCTTCGAGGCGTTCGACCGTTCGAAGAACGAATCCGTGGCGCTCAAGGTGCCGTTCTCCCAGTACGAGGCCGAACCCCTCTACTTTTCCCGCTTCCAGCGGGAAGAGGAGATCGGACTCCGCCTCTCCCATCCGGCGATCGTTCGGGTGCTCCCGGTGGAGCATAAGTCCAGGCCCTACATCGTCATGGAACGGCTCCAGGGGAAGCCGCTCTCCGGGCTCCTCCGGGAGGGCCGGACGCTTCCGGTCCCGGAGGCCCTCCAGCTGACCGCCCGCATCGCCAAAGCCCTCGACTACCTCCATGGCCGGGGGATCGTCCACCGGGATCTCAAGCCGGGCAACATCGTCCTCTGCACCGATGGGTCCCTGCGCCTGATTGATCTGGGACTCTCCCGCGACGTGTCGGCCGCGGATCTGAAACCTCCGGGGTTTTCGCAACCCTTGGGGACGCCCGATTACATGCCGCCGGAGCAGGTCCAGGGAAAGAAGGGAGACGCGCGGAGCGACCTCTACAGCCTGGGAGTCATCCTGTACGAGATGGTCACCGGCCGCGCGCCGTTCCTGGGGGACAACCTCTTCGTCGTCATGAACGAGCGGGTCGTGGGAGATCCCAGGGCTCCCCGGGAGCTGAACCCCGAGCTTCCGAAAGAGGTGGAGGAGATCATCCTCCACCTTCTGGAACGCCATCCCGCCGACCGCTACCTGTCGGCGTCCGACCTGCTCCGGGACCTTGAGAATCCGGCCCAGGTGGTGCTGACCGGACGGGCGAGTCGTCTGGTCCGGGCGAATCCGTGGAGCCTCCGGTGGAGGCGCGTGAGGGGCTTCGTCCTGACCCTCCTCCTCATCTTCGGCCTCCTCGCGCTCGTCGGGACCGCCACCCTGATGTCGGCGCGCCCGCACGTCCGGGCTCGATGACGCGGGACTTGGTCCCTTCGGCGGGATCCCCGGACGCGCCGCGATCCCCAGGCCTTCCGGCCCATGAGGAGCCCCCTTCCGGCGCCCGACTCAGCGCCCCAGCTGCGGGGGCCTGGGCTTCCCCTTTTCACCGTGCGAGACGATGTACATCAGGCTGAAGAATCCGAGCACGGCCAGGACTCCGATCACCACGATCCGAATCCGGCGCCACTGGGATTTCCACGGCTTGGGCGGCTTCAGGCGGTCCGCGCGACCGGTGAGCCGGACCAGCTCCGGATGGTCGAGGTCGGACTTGAAGCCCGTGACCGTCACGTAGCGTTCGGCGGGGTCGCGTTCCATGGCGTGAAGGATCGTTTCTTCCAGCGCGGGAGGGATGTCCGGACGGTGGCTCCGGGGCGCCAGGGGATCGCCGCTGAGACGCCCCGTCATCACCATGAACGCATTGTCGCCCTGGTAGGGGGTCCGGCCCGTCACCATCTCGTAGAGGATGGCGCCCAGGCTGTAGACGTCGGTGCGCTCGGTGCCGGACTGGCCCAGGACCTGCTCGGGCGCCATGTAATCGGGCGTTCCCATCGCCGGGGTGAAGCCGGCGAACGTGAGCTTCCGGTTGGTCGTGGACCGGGCGATCCCGAAATCCATGATGCGAAGCGATCCGTCGCTCACGATCATGATGTTCTGGGGCTTGAGGTCCCGGTGGACCACGCCGTTCTCGTGCATGTACTCCAGCGCCTCGCAGAGGCGGCTCGCGATCCGGGTGGCGTCCTGGACGGGGAGGGGCTTCACCTGGCGGAGGAGCTGGGCCAGCGTCTGCCCCTCGAGGTACTCCATCACGATATAGGGCCGGCTTTTGCGCTCGACGGGGACGAACTGGAGGAGCGACGGATGCCGGAGCGCGAGGCCGATTTTCTCTTCCCGTTCAAACCGGGACGACGCTCCGGGATCGCTCTCGAAGCGCATGAAGGGAATCTTGAGGGCCACCGTCTGCCCCGACGAGCGGTCCTGCGCCCGGTAGACGGTCGCCATCCCGCCTTCGCTGAGGACCGACACCAGCTCGAAGCGCTCGTCCAGGACCTTTCCCACCTCCGCTTCCCGTCGCAGGGGGGGCGCGTCGTCTTTCAGGTAGTACTGCGCGCCGCGGAAGTAGGCGACCCGCTCGATCCGCTCCACCCGGGCGATCTGGACCGAAATGTTGTCGACGCTGCCCCGTTTCTCCGCGAGCTCGACCAGGCGCCGGCAGGCGTCCGCCGGGATAAAGCGCCGCACCGTGTCGACGACTTCCGCCTCGGTCACGGATCCGTGCAGTCCGTCCGAGCTCAGGACCAGCACGTCTCCCGCGGCGACCCGGACGGAGGCCAGATCGATCTTGATGAAGGGCTCGTGGCCCAGACTCCGGGTGAGCTGATAGCGGGAATTGCTGTTCATCGACTCTTCTTCGGAAATGAATCCCATCTGGACCTGGAGGCCCGCGTAGGAGTGGTCCGAGGTGATCCGCTGGACGGATTGGCCTGAAATCAAGGTGGCCCGGCAGTCCCCGACGTGACCGATCGTGATCTCGTCGTCGCGGAGGATGGCCGCCGTCAGGGTGGTGGTGGCGGGCCGGCGATCCTGGCCCTGAAACGCGAGATCGTAGACCGCCAGGTTCGCCGCCGTGAACAGCTGGCGGAGGACCTGCTTGGGCGAGGCGAGAGGACTGGACTCCTTGAATTTCGCCTGGGCCGCTTTAATCGCCGTCTGGCTCGCCTCGGCGCCGCGGCCGGAGCCGGAGACGCCGTCGGCGACCAGGAGCAGGAAGCCGTGGCTCCGCTTCTCCTCCGGAGTGGTGGCGAGCGAGGAGCCGAGACAGTCTTCGTTGACGGGTCGAACCGTGCCGGGGGACGTCGCTTCGGCGAAGGTGATCTCGATGGGCACGTGACCAGCCTACACTGCGGCGTCCCCTTTTTCACCTGTCCGGATCCGCGACACCTGGTCGAGGGAGATCACGAAGATCTTGCCGTCTCCCACGTTGCCGGTTCGGGCGGTCCGACGGATCGCTTCTTCGACCTGGGGCAGCTGGGCGTCGGTCACGATCACCTGGAGTTTGAGCTTCGGAATGAACTGGGGGGTTGAGGAGGCGCCCCGGTACGACATGGAGCGCCCTTTCTGGCGCCCGAAGCCCTGAACTTCGGAAACCGTCAGGCCTTTGACGTCGATCTGACTGAGCGCGTGCTTCACGTCCTCCAACTTGAAGGGCTGGATGATCGCCTCGACCAGTTTCATGGCGGAAATCCCCTCGATTTGGGGCCCTCAGCAGCGGCCCCCAGTCCCCCTGGTGCAAGCGTCATGCCACATGGCTGGATGGGGGACAGCGAGTCCTAGATATCCGGAGGAGCTGCAAAATGCAAGCGGGGGACCCTGGGAGGTCTGCAGGATTCACGGAGGGTGCCGCTGGCTCCCCTGGGAACGGGACGGCACGGAACTTGCATCGGTACTTGGTAGTGAGTCGTCAGAGGAAGCCGTCGGGTCGAAAGGCGGGTGGGGTATGGGTCTCGTGATCAGCCGGTCGATTCTCGCGGTCGTTGCTCCGCATCTCTCCGGCTCACCGCCGGGGGAACTCCAGACCTCGGTGCTTCTGATCGTCGCGGGGGCGATCGTCCTGGGGATACTCCTCGCTTTCCGGCCGCGGCCGGGGCGTGGGGAAGGGGTGGGAAACCGCCCGTTCGAGCTGCGGAAAGGGGACGTGGTCTTCCTTCCCGCCGGGGTCTATCGCGTGGCCAACGCCGCACCTCTCCAGGAGGTCCTCGTGACCGTGACCGCGGACGGCCCAAACGGCCGTTCCCTGGTGGTCGAGAAAGCAAGGATCGAACGGATCGTGGGATCCTCGGGCGGCGCTCCGAGGAACCGGATCTCCTCGTAGGAGCCCGCCCCAGATCGCCCATCTGGAAGAGGCTCCGTCTCCCGTGCAGCTTGCAACACGCACCCTGAAGGGAGGGGGGCTATTGCATTTTGCAAGAGATGGGGCCCCGCTCTTCCAGGGATCCCCCCGGGCTCTCTGGCACCGGACTTGCTCTTATGGGTCCAGGCGGGGAATTCGCGGAGGATACCGCCCTTGGTGAACGGAATTCCGGAGACGACCCCATGACGGATCTCTTGTTTGTCGGCGGGATGGTGGCGCTCTTTATCGCGACGATCGTCTTCATTCCCCTCCTGCGGAGGAGCTAGGCCATGTTCGAACTGGCGGTGGGACTGATCGCGATCGCGCTCCTCGGGTACTTGATCGTCGCCATGTTCAAGCCCGAGAAATTCTGAGGACAGGATGATGACGCTCTCCGGTTGGGTCGAACTCGGGATTTTCAGCCTGATTCTCTATCTGCTGACGAAACCCGTTGGCCTCTATCTCGTCCAGGTGCTGGACGCGGACGGGAAGCCGGTCCTGGACCGGGTCTTTGGGCCGGTCGAACGGCTGCTCTATCGCCTCTTTCGGGTGAATCCCAAGGAGGAGCAGACCTGGCAGGGCTATACGCTGAGCGTGCTCGCGATCAGCATCGTGTCCTGCCTCTTCACCTATGCCGTCCTCCGGCTGCAGGAGCATCTGCCCCTCAATCCTCAGAAGTTCCCGGGCGTATCGCCCGATCTCGCCTTCAACACCGCGGTCAGCTTCACGACGAACACCAACTGGCAGAGCTACGGCGGCGAGTCGACGATGTCGTACCTCTCGCAGATGGTGGCGCTCGCGCTCCACAACTTCCTGTCCGCCGCCGTGGGCATCGCGGTCGGCGCCGCCCTCGTCCGCGGCATCGCGCGCCACACCTCGCAAACGATCGGGAACTTCTGGGTGGATCTCGTCCGCATCACCCTCTACGTCCTCGTTCCGATGTGCACCGTGTATTCGCTGTTCCTGGTCTCCCAGGGGATGGTGCAGAACTTCAAGCCTTATGACACCGCGCAACTCACCGAGCCCTTCACGGTCCAGGTGCCCAAGAAAGACGCCGAGGGCAATCCGCTCAAGGACCCGAAGGGGAACCCGGTGATGGAGGATCAGAAGGTCGAGACCCAGTCGATCGCCCAGGGTCCCATGGCCTCCCAGGTCGCGATCAAGATGCTGGGCACGAACGGCGGCGGCTTCATGAACGCGAACGCCTCCCACCCCTTCGAGAACCCGACCCCGCTCTCGAATTTCGTCCAGATGCTCTCCATCTTCTGCCTGGGCGCGGGGCTCGTGTACTACTTCGGCCACAGCGTCCGGAGCCCGGCCCACGGCTGGGCGGTCTGGACGGTCATGTATCTCCTCTTTCTCGCCGGGGTCCTGGTCGCCTGGCACTCCGAGGCCTCCGGCAATCCGCGCCTGGCGGCTCTCGGCGTCGACCGGCGCGGCGGGAACATGGAAGGGAAGGAAGTCCGCTTCGGGGTCTTCGAATCCGCCCTCTTCGCCACCATCACGACGGATGCGAGCTGCGGGGCGGTGAACGCGATGCACGATTCGTTCACGCCGCTCGGCGGGCTCGTGCCCTTGATCAATCTCCACTTGGGCGAGATCATCTACGGCGGCGTCGGCGCCGGACTCTATGGGATGATCATCTTCATCGTGGTGGCCGTCTTTCTCTTTGGCCTCATGGCGGGCCGCACCCCGGAGTACCTGGGAAAGAAGATCGAAGCCTACGACGTCAAGGTCTGCGCGCTCGGGATCCTGGTCGTCCCCGTGCTCGTCATGGGCTTCACCGCCTGGGCCGCGGCCACCGGGTGGGGCCAGGCGGGTCTCAACAACAGCGGTCCGCACGGCCTCTCCGAGATCCTCTACGCCTACTCCTCGGCCGGCGCCAATAACGGCAGCGCTTTCGCGGGGCTGACCACGAACGTCCCCCTCTACAACACGACGATGGGCGTCGTGATGTGGTTCGGCCGCTTCCTGATCATCGTGCCGGCGCTCGCGCTCGCGGGCAACTTCGCCGCGAAAAAAGTGGCGCCGTCCAACGCCGGAACCTTCCCCCTTTCGGGGGGGACCTTCGTCGCCCTCCTGATCGGAACGATCCTGATCGTCGGGGCGCTCACGTTCTTTCCGGCCTGGGCGCTGGGACCGGTCGTCGAGCATTTCCAGATGACCGGATCCGCCAAGCTTTACCCGTAACCCCACAGAAAGGCGAGTATGGCCTCCAAGAAGCGGTCGCTCTGGGATCCCCAGATCCTCGTCCCGGCGCTCGGCGACGCGGTCCGGAAGCTGAATCCCGCGCTCCTGGCGAAGAATCCGGTCATGTTCGTGACCGCGGTGGGCGCCGCGGTCACGACGGCGGCCATCTTCTTCCGGTCAAAGGACGAGCCCGCGGGCTTCGTCGTCCAGATCTCGGTCTGGCTCTGGTTCACGGTCCTCTTCGCCAATTTCGCCGAGGCCGTCGCGGAAGGTCGCGGCAAGGCCCAGGCGAAGGCGCTCCGGAAATCGAAACAGCAAACGAGCGCCCACCTCCTGAAGGACGGGAAGATCGAGAGCGTCTCCGCCGAAAGTCTCCGGAAGGGAGACCGGGTCCAGGTTTCGGCCGGCGAGCTCATTCCCGCCGACGGCGAAATCGTCCAGGGCGCAGCCACGGTGGACGAAAGCGCGATCACCGGAGAGTCCGCCCCGGTCATCCGGGAAGCCGGGGGCGACCGGAGCGGGGTGACCGGCGGGACCACGGTGCTCTCCGACCAGCTCACCATCGAGATCACCACGAACCCGGGGCAGAGTTTTCTCGACCGCATGATCGCGCTCGTCGAGGGCGCGGAGCGTCAGAAGACTCCGAACGAAATCTCGCTCAACATCCTGCTGGCGGCCCTCACGTTCATCTTTCTCGCGGTCATCCTCGCGCTCAAGTTCTTCGGGCTCTATTCGGGCCTGTCGATCTCGGTGACGGTGCTCGTCGCGCTCCTGGTCTGCCTGATTCCCACCACGATCGGAGGACTCCTGTCCGCCATCGGGATCGCCGGCATGGACCGGCTCCTTCAAGCGAACGTGCTCGCCATGAGCGGCCGCGCGGTCGAGGCGGCGGGCGACGTGAACGTGCTCTTGCTCGACAAGACGGGCACGATCACGCTCGGAAACCGGCAGGCGGTCGAATTCCTCCCGGCCCCCGGGGTCGCCCCGGACGCGCTCGCCGACGCCGCCCAATTCGCCTCGCTCTCCGACGAGACGCCCGAAGGCCGCAGCGTCGTCGTGCTCGCCAAGAAGTCCTTCGGCCTCCGCGGGAGGACGCTGAGCGAGCATCCGAACGCCGTCTTCCACAAGTTCAGCGCCCAGACCCGCATGAGCGGAGTGGACTTCAACGGCCGGCAGGTCCGGAAGGGCGCCGCTCAGGCGATCGAGAAATGGGTCGGCAGCCCGCTGCCGGAGCCGGTCGCGCAGGAAGTCCACCGGGTGGCCAAGAACGGCGGGACGCCGCTCGTCGTCGCCGAGACCGGGCGCGTCCTGGGCGTCATCCATCTCAAGGACATCGTGAAGGAAGGCCTGAAGGACCGCTTCGCGCGGTTCCGGGCGATGGGGATCCGGACCTTCATGATCACGGGCGACAACCAGGTCACCGCCTCCGCGATCGCGGTCGAGGCGGGCGTGGACAGCTTCCTCGCCGAGGCCAAGCCCGAGGACAAGCTGGCGCTCATCAAGAAGGAGCAGTCCGGAGGACAATTGGTCGCCATGACGGGCGACGGGACCAACGACGCACCCGCCCTCGCCCAGGCGGACGTGGGGGTCGCGATGAACACGGGCACCCAGGCGGCCAAGGAAGCCGGGAACATGGTCGATCTGGATTCCAACCCGACCAAGCTGGTCGAAGTGGTCGAGATCGGGAAGCAGATGCTGATGACCCGGGGGGCGCTCACGACGTTCTCGGTGGCGAACGACGTCGCGAAGTACTTCGCCATCATCCCGGCCATGCTCCTCGTCGTCTTTCCGGAGATCTCGCCGCTCAACATCATGGGTCTCGCGTCCCCCCGGAGCGCGATCCTCTCGGCCGTCATCTTCAACGCCCTCATCATCATCGCCCTCATTCCGCTCGCGCTCCGCGGGGTCAAGTTCCGGCCCATGGCGGCGGTCGACCTGGTCCGGAGGAATATCCTGATCTACGGCTTAGGCGGCGTCATCATCCCGTTTCCCGGGATCAAGATCATCGACGTCCTGATCAGCGCGTTTCACCTGGTTTAGGAAAGGATCTCGGATGCGGACTCTCGTGCGGGAACTGACCACCGCCCTGGTCTCGACGGTCGCGCTGGGGATCCTGGTGTGCGGGATCTATCCGGCGGCCCTGTGGGGCCTCTCCCGGCTCTTCTCCCACAAGGCGGACGGATCGCTCGTCCTGGACGGCGGCAAGGTGGTCGGGTCCGAGCTGATCGGACAGCATTTTGCCGGCGACAAGTACTTCACCTCCCGGCCGTCCAGCGCCGGGACCGGGTACGACGCGGCCAACTCCTCGGGCTCGAACCTGGGACCGCTCTCCCAGAAGCTGATCGACGGGGTGAAGGACAACGTCGCCGCCTACCGGAAACAGAATGGTCTCGAGGAGACGACGCCGGTCCCCGCCGACGCGGTGCTCGGGTCCTCGAGCGGCCTCGACCCGCACATCAGCGTCGAGAACGCCCTCCTTCAGGCCCCCCGGGTGGCCCGAGTCCGCGGCATGAGCGCGGAGATCGTCCGCCACTATGTGGAGGAGCATACGGAAGGCCGCGACCTGGGCTTTCTCGGCGAGCCTCGCGTCAACGTCTTCCTGCTCAATCGCTCGCTCGATCTTCATCCGGGGGCGACCGAGAGGAAGCCTTAGGAGGAGGCGAACCATGTCGACCGACGCCGTTCGCAAGCCGGAGCCGAGGCTCCGGGACGCTTCGGACGAGGGGGCGGATCCCTTGGATCCGGACCAGCCGCTCGCCGTCTTCCTGGTGGGAGGGGAAGACTCCCTGGGAACGGCCGCCTTCGCGATGTTTCAGTCGCGCTACGCCCCGGACTATCGCCAGGTCCTCTTCGTCTCCGTCGGGGTGATGGACCAGACGGTCCTGGACGCCGGGGTCGACGGGACCGGCAATTTCCAGGGCACGAAGGAGACCGAGCGCCTCCTGAAGAAGACGGAGGACTCCTTGAGGCCCTACATCGACCGCGCCCGACAGGGGGGCCAGAAGGCGAGGGGACAGGTCTCGGTGTCGGTGGACGTCGCCCCGGAGATCGCCCGCCTGTCCGGCGAGATCTCCTCGGCCTATCCCAAGGCGGTGTACTTCCTGAGCAAGCTGGTCTTTCAGAAGCCCCGCTGGTTCCACCGCTGGCTCTACGGCGGGACGAGCGATTCCATCCGCAACGCCCTGGAGAGGAGGGGAGTTCCCGTCACCGTGCTTCCCGTGGTCATCCCGCTGTGACGCCCAACGAGGGGGACGCCGGCGCGACCGGTTCAGGACGACCCCGATGGCGGCGCCGGTAGGCGTCGGGTCCGTCCTGGACGGCCGGTTCCGGATCACCTCGCTCCTGAGCGAGGGGAACGTCTCCACGGTCTACGAAGCCGTCGATCGATCGACCGGCCAGGTCGTGGCCATCAAGATGCCGGTCGGGTCGTCCGAACGGGATCCGCTCTATCTCGAGCGCTTCCGGCGCGAGGAAGCGATCGGCGGGGCGCTTCAGCATCCCTCCGTGATCCGCGTCTTTCCGGTCGAGCGGAAAAGCCGGCCGTATCTGGTCATGGAGAAGGTGGGAGGAGCGCCGCTTTCCACGCGCCTCCAGGTGGGTCATCCGCTCCCGATGGGCGAGGTGCTCCGGATCGGCATCCAGATCGCCCGAGCTCTCGAGTACCTGCATGAGCAGCAGGTGGTCCACCGGGATCTCAAGCCGTCGAACATCATGGTCTTTCCGGACGGCTCGATCCGGGTGATTGATCTGGGGATCGCGAAACGAGGCGAGGAGCCGGAATTCGGAGGGACGCTGGGGTCCCAGCCGCTGGGGACTCCGGACTACATGCCCCCCGAACAGGTGCGGGGCGAGAGCGGAGATCCCCGGAGCGACATCTACTCCCTGGGCGCGATGCTGTACGAAATGGCGACGGGAGTTCCTCCCTTCCAGGGCGACGACGTCTTTTATGTCCTGCACGCCCGCGTGGTGGGGGATCCGGTCCCGCCGAGGACGCTGAACCCCGAGCTTTCCCCGGAGCTGGAAGAGGTGCTTCTGCATGCCCTCGAACGGGACCCCGCCCGGCGCTATCGGTCCATGACGGTGTTCCGGCAGGAGCTGGAGCATCCCGACGGGGTGGCCGTCACCGGCCGCCGGGATCGGGTCCGGCCTCCGGGCTTCTGGGGGATCTTCTGGAGACGAATCCGGGACTTCGTCTGGGCCATGGCCGCTATCATAAGTTTCTTCGGGGTGATGATCGCGGTCGCCTGGAAATGGGGTCGGCACCGCTAGCCGTCCCGTTCCCCCCAGGACGGGGGAAGAATGGAGAACAAGGTCGCCCAATGAGCCCGGGGAACCGTCGCGCGGAAGACTTTCTCGAGATGGTCGAGCGCGCGAAGCGCGGGAGGATCAAGGTCTACCTCGGCTTTGCCGCCGGGGTGGGCAAGACCTTCCAGATGCTCGAGGAAGCCCACGTGCTCAAGAAGCGCGGCGTCGACGTCGTGATCGGCTACGTCGAAACCCACCGCCGGGCGGAGACGGAGGCGCTCACCGCGGGCCTCGACATCGTTCCCCGGAAGACGTTCGAATACCGCGGCATCGTCGTCGAGGAGATGGATCTCGACGCCGTGCTCGCCCGGAAGCCCCAGGTGGTCATCGTCGACGAGATCGCCCACACGAACGTCCCGGGCATGAAGAACCGGAAGCGCTACCAGGATGCCCTCGAGCTCGCGGAAGCCGGCATCAACGTCATCTGCGCTTTCAACATCCAGCACCTGGAGAGCCTGAACGACGTCGTCCAGCGGGCGACGAAGGTCGTGGTCCGGGAGACCGTGCCGGACAGCTTTCTCAAGGCGGCCGACCAGGTGGTCACGCTCGATCTGGCGGTCGAAGACCTGATCGAACGGCTCCGCGCGGGCAAGATCTACGGGGAAGAGAAGGTCGCCAAGGCGCTCGAGGAATTCTTCAAGAGCGAGAATCTCTCCAGCCTCCGCGAACTCGCCCTCCGCGAAGTGGCCGAAAGCGTCGACCGCAGCTCCGCGGCCAAGAACGATGAAACGAAAGTCCGGTCCGCCCCGTCGGGAAGGGTGATGGTCTGCCTGTCGTCCCGGGGTCCCCGGGCCGCCGCCCTCCTTCGCCGGGGATCCCGGCTCGCCGGCCGGCTCAATACCGACTGGTACGCCGTCTACGTGGAGACTCCGAGCGAAGCCCCCGACCGCATCGATGCCGAGGCCCAGCGCCATCTGCTCGACAACCTGGAACGCGCCCGGGAGCTCGGCGCCGAGGTCGTGAAGCTCCAGTCGGGGGATCCGATCGCGGTGCTTCTGGACTTCGCGCGGTCCCACCGGGTGAAGCACGTCATCCTGGGACGCTCGCGGGATCCCTGGTGGAAGCGGATGCTGGGCCGGACCTTTCTCCTGCGCTTCCTCCAGGACGCCGGGGAATTCGACGTCACGGTCGCCTCCCTGGACGAGGACGAGAAGGCCGAATGAGCCTGCGCACGAAGCTCCTCCTGGCCCAGAGCCCGCTCGCGATCGCGATGGCGATCCTCGGCATCATCGCGCTGCGGTCCAACGCCGAGCTCGCGCGGCGGACCCAGGAGATCCTGAAGGACAACTATCGGAGCGTCGTGGCCGCCCAGCGGATGAAGGAGTCCATCGAGCGGATGGACAGCGGCGCGATGTTCCATTTCAGCGGCCACCCGGAGGAGGGGCTCCGGATGGCGCGCGAGCACCGGGCCCGCTTCGAAGAGTCGCTCAAAATCCAGGAAGGCAACATCACCGAGCCCGGGGAAGGAGAGCTGACCCGGACGCTGCGCCGGCTCTGGACCGAGTATCAGGAGAAGTACGCCCGGATCGAGAGCTCCGCCGACCCCGAGACCGAGAAGACGTACTACTTCCAGGTCCTGAACCCGGCCTTCGTCGCCGTCAAGGACAGCGCCGATCGGGTCCTCACCATGAACCAGGACGCCATGGTCATCCGCAGCGATCGCGCGGAACGGGCGGCGAAGCAGGTCGGCGAGGGCATCGTCGTCGGCTTCATCCTGGCCTTCCTGATCGGCCTGGGGCTGTCGCTCGCCGTCACCTACCGCACGCTCCGTCCTCTCGCCTCGCTCGGCCACGCGGTCCGGAGGATCGGCGAGGGCGATCTCGAGATGCGCCTGAAGGCGGGCGGCTCGGACGAGGTCGCCCAGCTGGCCCGGGACTTCAACACGATGGCCGATCGCCTGGGCGAGTACCGGAAGAGCTCGCTCGGGGACCTCCTCCAGGCCCAGCTCCAGATGCAGGCCGCGCTCGACAGCATCCCCGACCCCATCATCGTGCTGGGATCGGGAGGGGACATCCACAACGTGAACGTCGCCGCGAAGGAGACCCTCGAGATCGACGCCGGGGAAGCGTCGGAAAGCCTCTGGCAGTTCGTCCCCCCGGTCGTCAAGGAGGCGGCGGAGAAGCTCCACCGCCACGTGCTGGCCGGCAAGGGAGCCTACACGCCCCGGGGCTTCGAGGAATCGATCCGCGTGCCTCTCTCGGGAGGGGACCGCTTCTTCCTGCCGCGCGCGACGCCCGTCTACGGCGAAGGGCGCAGCGTCACCGCCACGTGCATCATCCTGCAGGACGTGACCCGGCTCCGGCGCTTCGAGGAGCTCCGGAACGACGTGGTCGCCACCGTCGCGCATGAGTTCCGCACCCCGCTCACCTCGCTCCACATGGCCATCCACCTCTGCCTCGATCCCAAGGTGGGGACGGTGAACGAGAAGCAGGCGGATCTCCTCCATGCGGCGAGGGAGGACTGCGCCCGGCTTCAGGAACTGGTGAACGATCTCCTGGATCTGTCCCGGATCCAGACGGGAAAAGTCGAGATGGCCCGGCATCCGGTCCCCGTGCGGGAGCTTCTCGAGGCCGCGGTCGGGGCCCACAAGGTGGCGGCGGACGAGAAGGCCGTCCGGATGTTCGCCGACCCCGCCCCGGCGGACCTCCAGGTCCTGGCGGATTCCAACCGCATGTCGCTCGTGCTCTCGAACCTGGTCGTGAACGCGATCCGGCATACGCCCTCCGGGGGGACCGTCGAGCTGCGCTCCTCGGGGGTGGACGGGAGCGTGCGCTTCGAGGTCCGCGATACCGGGGAAGGGATCCCCCCCGACTACCGGGAGCGGATCTTCGAGAAGTTCTTCCAGGTTCCCGGGGCGACGACCGGAGGCTCCGGCCTCGGACTCACGATCGCCCGGGAAATCGTGCTCGCCCACGGCGGCAAGATCGGGGTCGAGAGCGAACTCGGGAAGGGGGCGACGTTCTGGTTCACGCTTCCCCAGGCGAAGGCCTGAGGCGGACGGGACGGGCGGAGCGGACCCGAGGGGGAGCGCGCCCCCGCGAGCGGATCGGAGCCGGGACGAGTTGAGCGGAGCGCGGCGAATTACTGGTTGTACTTCTTCCGCTTCCGCCACAAGGTCGACGAGTCGATCCCGAGAATCCGGGCGGCATCCTCCAGGTTCGCGCTGCGCTGGATGACCCGCTCGATGTGCTCCCGTTCGAGATCTTCGACCGTGAAGTCGCCCCCCAGGCGGGGGCCCTTGTCGCTGCCGCCCACGATGCGTTCGGGAAAGGCCGCGGGTTCCAGGACCTGCGCGGGCCAGAGGATGAGCGCGCGCTCGATCGCGTTCCGCAATTCCCGGAGATTCCCCGGCCAGGGATAGCCGAGCAGCAGGTCTTCGGACGCCTTGGAGAGCGTCGGGGTCGGTCGCCCGGACTGCTTGGCGAAGAAGGAGAGCAGGCGGCGGGCGAGGGGAAGGATGTCCTCCGGGCGCTCCCGGAGCGGCGGGAGCACGATCTCGACCACGTTCAGGCGGAAGAGGAGATCCTCGCGGAAGCGCCCGTCTTTCACCGCCTTGTCGAGATCCCGGTTCGTCGCGGCGAGGATCCGGACGTCCGCGGTGCGGGACTCGGATTCCCCGACCCGTTCAAAGACCTTTTCCTGGAGAAAGCGGAGGAGTTTCGACTGGAGCTGAGGGGAGATCTCCCCGATTTCGTCGAGAAACAGCGTTCCCTTCTCCGCCGCCTCGACGCGGCCGGCGCGGTCCCGGAGGGCGCCTGTAAAGGCGCCCTGGACGTGGCCGAAGAGCTCGCTCGCCAGGAGGTCCTCGGGGAGGCTCGGGCAGTTGACCACGACGAACGGCTCGTTCTTCCGGCTGCTCATGTCGTGGATGGCGCGGGCGAGGACGCCTTTCCCGGTCCCGTTCTCGCCCCGGAGGAGCACCGAGGCCTCCGCGGCGGCCGCTTTCCGGGCCATGTCGAGGATGCCCTGCATCCGGGTCGAGCGGGTGTCGAAGTCGATCTCGGGAGTCGAGTCGCCGAGGCGGGTTTCGAGGTCGAGCACCTTTTTCTGGAGCTCGCGCTCCTTCCGGAGGCGCACGAGCACGTGCTCGATTTGAGGCGGCGTGAAGGGCTTGGGCAGATAGTCCCGGGCCCCTTTCTGGATGGCCTGGACGGCCGTATCGAACGTCGCGTAGGCCGTGACCATGACGACGGAGGCCGCGGGATTCAGCTCGAGGATCTTCGGGAGCAGGTCGAGGCCGCTCGCCGTTCCCAGGCGCAAGTCGAGGAAGACGACGTCGAAGGGCTGGCGCTTCAGGGCCGCGAGCGCCGCGTCCGCGCTTGCCGCCTCGGAGGTCGTGCAGCCGAGCGATTCGAGGCAGACCACGAGCGTCGCCCGGATATTCTTTTCGTCGTCGATGACCAGGACCCGCAGGGTGTCGTCCATGGAAGCTATAGGATAGAGGCGGGTTCCCCAAATTGCCAGCGTGCGCCCAATCTCAAGGAAGGCTGCCGGAGCGCCGACGCGCTACCCCGGGAAGGGTGGAAGGGAAGCCAGGAGACGTGGATGCTCTCTAGCGCAGCGAGCTGAAGATGGCCGATACCGCCAGGCTTAGACCGGGCAGGACTGCGGATTCGAACGACTGTCCTTCCTGATGGACGCGCAGGCGTCGGGCTCCGCCGAACTCGTGGATTTCGACCGTCCGACTCGCCGGATCGACGATCCAGTACTCGCGCACTCCGGACTTCTCGTAGAGCGTCAGTTTTCGGGTGCGGTCCACCGAAGTCGTCGATGGCGATAGGACTTCCACCATCAGATCCGGAGCCCCGTGGATGGCATCTTTCTTCTTGAGCTTGGCCCTCTTCTCGGAAACGAACACCACGTCGGGCTGGATGGCATCGGTCGGAGAGAGCAGAACCCCCACGGGTGCCACGAACGCTTCGCCAAGGCCGCGATCGGCCGCGTGGCTGCGCAGAGTGGCGTAAAGCATTCCGACAACCCGCTGGTGATCGAGGCTGGGAGGAGGAGTCCTGATCCATTCCCCGTTGATGACCTCATGGCGATTCCCGTCGTCCGGAAACTTCAGGAAGTCGCTGCTCGTGTAGTGTTTTCGCGCGGCAACGCCCATGACGTCAGGATATCGCCCCAGGAACCCGTAGTAAAGTGGCTTCAGGAGCGCCTCCTGGTTCCAGGCCCGTTCGGGATTTGAAGAAGGCGTGCGGGCTAAGTCCCAGAGCCCGATCTCTAGCGACTCTCTCGAGGTTCGTTCTCGACGAGGTGAAAGCCGGCACCGCCGATGGGGAGGATGGCGGAACGCCGCCGCGGCACGCTCCCTTCCGGCGAAAATGTGGAAGGCACCTCGGCGAATCCTGGAGGAGGCTCCACGCCGGGAGCTCTCGGCGGCCGGTCTGCGGGAGCTGGAGAGCGCCTATCCGCACCCGGACTTGGTCAAGATTCCCACGGCGCTCGTTTGGAGAGACGCGAGCACTTCCCGGATCTTCTCCCGATACGCCTCCTCGATGGGCTGGATCTGGTCCTGGGTCAGCCTCATCAGGGACCCCAGGGAGCGTGCCAGGATCGCCGGGTCCCGGAGCCCTTCCAAGCGGCAGGCCTCGGCCAGGGCGAAGGCGATCTCTTCGCCCCTCTTCCGATCCGATTCTTCCCACGAACGGTCCGCCGCCTCCCGGCAGGCGCTCTCCAGCTCCCGAATGACGGCGAGGAGCCGGAGCCGAAACGTCAGGGAGGTCGTCACGGGACCACGACGGGATGGCACGCGCATCGCTGCTCCTTTCGTCGGACTCGGGCCGGCCGACCGCCGGCCGGTGGGATCCGTCCCCAGGTAACCCATCATCTATGCGTCACGGAGTATAGCGCATGCATTATTAATGCAAAGCCAGATCGTGTAAAAGAAGGATGAAGACCGCCGGGCGGTCCGGTGCCGGGGAACGAGGGGCCCCGCCGCTCCCGAGGGAGGGGAGCGGGAGCTCGGCCCGCGTGGACCGGAACGGAGACTCGCTCTCGGGATCTCCGCGCCTCGGGCGCCGGCGCGAAGGCGGGGAAGCATTCTACCCATTTTTTCACCTACCCGATGCCCGCACCCCGGGTAAGAGACTGCTTATACAGAGGTCGATCCCCGGGCGGCGGAACCGGAGGTCTGGGGGGAGACACTGGGGCGGGGGGGACGAACGGACCGGGGTCCCATCCGGGGACTCGGGCGAGGGTGAGGCGCCGGTTCCGAGGAATTCCCCCTTCCGGGATTTTTCCCGGAGACTCCCGAAACGACGGGGGGCGGGACGGGGGGTGGACTGATGGGAAGCGAGGGGTGCACGGTGGGTAAAGGCATCGCGTTCATCGGGATGTTGATCGTCGGGGCCGCGGCGGCCCGGTCCCAGACGCTCGCCGCGCAGGAGCCGCTCGCGCCGACCGGACCCGTCTCCTATTGGAAATTCGACGAAGCCGCAGGGGGGACGACGGCGGCCAATAGCGTGACCGGGATGCCCGCCGCGACTTACGTGGGGGCGATCACGGTGTCGAACTCGGCTCCGCCCGTCATCACCTTCCCGGACCCCCACTCGATTTCCGCCAACGGAAGCAGCGCGGCCCTCTCGGTCCCGAATTTCGGATCCTTCCCCCTCATGTCGGTCTCCGCCTGGGTCCAGCGGACGGGAACGACCGGCAGCCGGCAAAGCATCGTCTCCTACAAGGAGGGGAACGGCGTCAACCAGGGATTCGTGCTCTGCATGAACGAGAACGGGTCGAGCGAGTATCCCCGGATCTTTGTCCAGGTGAACGGCGGCTGGCAGTACACGGAGGCGACCGCTGCCGTTCCTCAGGGCGTGTGGACGCACCTGGTGGGAACCTATGACGGAACGAACATCACGCTCTACATGGACGGAGCCCAGGTGGCCCAGACGGGCGCCTCCGGCTCGATGACGAACACCGGGAGCCAGACGACCGGCATCGGGGTGCGGGCGAGCCTGGACACGAACTGGGTGCCGGGCCTGATCGACGACGTCCGAATCTATAGCCGGGCGCTCACGCCCGTGGAAGTCGCGGTCCTGGCCCTGGGCTGTCCGGTCCCGACCACCCTCCAGGCGGTCCCCGGCGCGGGGCAGGTGTCCCTCTCCTGGGCGGCCCCCTCGGGCCCCGCCGCCTCGTATCAGTACAACATCAAACGGGGCACGGTCTCCGGCACCTACACCACGATCCAAATGGGGGTGAGCGGGACCACCTATGTCGACACCACCGCGGTGAACGGCACCCCCTACTTCTATGTGGTCTCGGCGACCTCGGCGGGCGAAAGCGGCAACTCGAACGAGGTGACCTGCCGGCCCAACCCGATCCAGATCACCCCGGGCGTCGTCTCCGTGGTCGAGGCCGGAGGGACGGCGACCGTCACGGTGACGCTCCTGGCCGGCCTTCAAGCGGGACAGACGGTGACGATCCCGATCTCCTCGGCGGACCCCACGGCGGGCCGGGTCAGCGTGGGCACCGGCACCCCCGCGGCGTCGACCTCGCTCGTCTTCAGCGGCGCGACCGGCAACACGCAGACCTTCACCGTCACCGGCGTCAGCGACCATATTGCCGCCGACCCGAAGACCTTCCACATCACATTCGGGACGGTGTCGAGCGGCGATGCCACCTACTCCGGGATCAACTACCTGGACGACGTGATCTGCAACCAGACCGAAAGCGATCTTCCGGGGGTCATCGTCACCCCGACCTCGGGCCTCTCCACGGTGAACGGAGGCCCTCAGGTCAGCTTCACGGTCCAGCTGGCGACGATTCCGAGTTCCGCCGTCAGCATCCCTCTTGCCGTCGCCATTCCCGCCGGAGGGACCACCGAGGCCACCGTCGCGGGGCCGGGAGGCCTGACCCAGCTCAACTTCACCGGCGGGCCGACCAGCAATTGGAACGTTCCGCAGACCGTCTTCATCACTCCCCTCGCGATCGATCCGTCGACGACCTATGTGACGAGCTATGCCATCCTGCTGGGACCGGTGAGCAGCGGCGATTCGAACTACGGCGGCCTTTCCATTCCCCCGGTGCCCGTCTCCGAAGGAACCAGCACGCCGCCCCTCCCGAAGGTGTGGAGCAGCCATTGCGGCCTGCTGGGAGTGGACCTCTTGATCCTCCCGGCCCTCCTCGCCTTCTGGCGTCGAAGGGCCCGTCGCCCGGGCGGAAGCGCTCGCCCGCGCTAGGGACGGCCTCCGCTTCCACGGCGTCTTCCCGCTCCACCCCACCAGGTCGATCGTCCCTGCTCCGGCCGTCGCTGTCGACGTCGACGTCCGTTCCATCGTGAACGAGGAACGTCGGCCGTCGTCCGGCCCTCTTGAAAAAAATGCGGGATCTCTGTTTTTGGATTGAGATCGACCGGTCGGATGACTATCGTGTCGGGAGAGAGACCCTGGGAGGACGCGATGAGCTATCACATGATCGCCACGCTCACGGATGCCACGGGAAGCCACCTACCGGCCAAACCCGCCCCCGGTCGGCCCCGCGATGGGATCGAGATCCAAGCCTACTCGATGGGCGTGGAGTCCCCGAGGGACTCGGCCTCGGGACAAGTCACGGGTCGCAGGACCCATAAGCCGGTTACGATGGTCGGAGAGTTCACCCTGGCGAAGCCCCGGCTCTATGGGATTCTGAACACCAAGGCGACCCTGCCCACGGTGGAGATCCACTTTTATCCCTCGGCGGACCTGCAAGCGGCGCCGGCGTATCTCGTCGAACTGAACGACGTGTCGATCGTCTCCATCAACCCCCACTCCCGGGCGACCCCCGTGACCGGTCGCCAGGTGGTCCACTCACCCCTCTTGTCGAGGGATGTCGAAGAACTCACGAGGATTGAGTTCACCTTCCGGACGATCACCGTGACCCACGGGTCGGGGAAAAAGACGTCCGAGGACGACTGGCTCTCGACGGGATAGGGGGGAGCCTCGCGCGCTCCCTCCTCCCGCTCCGGCTCCCGGTCGCGCGCGGGCTCCGGCGCGGCCGGCGGTCCTTCTCCGTCCCGGCGTGCCGATCGCCCTCCGCGAGGCGTCGCCGGACCGATCCGCCGCCCCCGTTCCTCCGAAGGCCAGCCCCGACGCCTTCATCGCCCCCTAAGCAAGAATTGTTGTCCGATTTACACGGAACGGATATGGTGGGGCCGTTGCGGATGGAACGCCGCGACCCCCGTGCGACCGGGACCGGAGATGTGGGAGCCCGAGGCTCTCCTCTTCGCGCTCTTTGGTCGCGGATCCCGGCCCTGCTCCCTCCCTTCGCCCGGGCGGCGGGACCTCCGGACGAGCGCGACCCCCAAGGCTCTCTAGAGCGGTCTCCCCTTCGGCGGGGCGGCGCGGACGCGCCTCCGGCGAAGGGACGGGGCCCCGGGCCCAGGCCCGGACCGGCGCTCTCCAGGAGCCGGCCTGCACGACCACGACCGTCGGAAGGTAACTCTTCTCGTGAAAGGGGATCGCATGGACAACCAGCTCAAGAACGTGCAGTTCATCGTCCAGCTGATGCTCGAGAACCGGTCCTTCGACCAGATGCTCGGGTTCCTGTACGCGGACACGAAGAACGTGTCTCCGGCGAAGAATGCCTTCGACGGGCTCACCGGGGACGAATCCAACCCCGACGACACCGGCCGGGAGATCCCGGTCACCAAGATCGACTCGACCGCCAACCATGCCTATCTCATGCCCGGCGCCGACCCCGGAGAAGGCTTCTACAACACGAATCTGCAGCTCTTCGGATCGCAACATCCGAAGCCCACGGACAAGCCCACCAACCGCGGCTTCGTGGTGAATTTCAAGACCGCCATCGCCTCCGATCTGGCGAAGGGCTATAAGGACACGATCCCCGGGACGACGCCGAACGAAATCATGGGGATGTACACCCCCCAGGCGCTTCCCGTGATGTCCGCGCTCGCGCGCGGCTTTGCGGTCTGCGACCGCTGGTTCGCCTCCGCGCCGACCCAGACGATCCCCAACCGGGCGTTCGCCTGCGCCGGCACCTCCCAGGGGCACCTGGACAACCACGTGAAGGTGTTCACCACCCCGAGCATCTTCGGGAGGCTCTCGGACCAGAAGATCGACTGGGCCATCTACGGCTATGACCGCGCCCCGATGACCCGGATGGATTTCCCCGATACGATCCAGGCGGACCCGAGCCATTTCGGTCGCTTCGCGGACTTCCAGAAGCGCGCGGCGGCCGGGACCCTGCCGGCCTACACGTTCCTCGAGCCCAGCTTCGGGGCGGCGGGGAACAGCCAGCATCCCAACTATGACGTCGCCGCGGGCGAGCAGCTGATCTACCAGGTCTACACGGCCCTCCGGAACGGCAAGGGCTGGAAGAACACCCTGCTCCTGGTCACCTACGACGAGCACGGCGGAAACTTCGACCACGTCGCCCCTCCCGCCACCGCCACCCCTCCGGACAAGCTGGTGGGCGAGTTCGACAATTTCGACTTCACGCGCTTTGGGGTCCGCATCCCGAATCTGCTCATCTCCCCGCTCATCCCCCCGGGTACCGTGTTCCGGCCCCAGAAGGGGGTCGTCGACCATACGTCGGTCCTCCGGACCATCGAGCTGCGGTGGGGACTCACCCCGTCGCTCAGCGCCCGGGTCGCCGCGGCGCCCAGTCTCGGGGA
>Ga0070731_10001314_pt1 | contig 26125 bp, 27 predicted proteins | sample Coa_R1_2_FD_66448 | JGI IMG/M metagenome (GOLD analysis project Ga0070731, IMG submission 66448) | Surface soil microbial communities from Centralia Pennsylvania, which are recovering from an underground coalmine fire - Coalmine... | ecosystem: Environmental > Terrestrial > Soil > Unclassified ... | reverse complement strand
TCATCGTTCGCCGCGCCGGCCTCTCCAGTGAAGACCAGTTCCTCGCCGGCCTTTCCCGCATGATCCAAGAGCTGCAAACCGCTCCCGGCCGCCTCGTCCAGTCGCTCTCCATGTCGTCCTTCGATACCTGGATCAAGTTCTACCGCCCCGACGAGAACTCCGTCAACACCGCCATCAGCTACTACACTAAAGGCGCCGTAGCGGCCTTTCTGCTGGATGCTCGCGTGCGCGCCGCCACCCGCGGCGCCAAGTCGCTCGACGATGTCATGCGCCTCGCCCTTGCCCGCAATCCCGTCGCGCGTGGATACACGCCCGCTGCGTTTCGCGCCGCCGCCTCCGAAGTGGCTGGAACCGATCTCGGCGCCTGGTTTACAAAAGTGTTCGACTCGACCGCCGAAATCGATTACCGCGAGGCATTGGAATGGTTCGGTCTGCGCTTCGCCGCCGAAACCTCGGGCCGCCGCGCCTGGCTCGGTGCCGTTACGCGGGAGCAGGATGGCCGCCTGGTGGTCTCATCCATTCCGCGCGGCACGCCTGCCTGCGAAGCCGGCCTGGATACCGGCGACGAAATCGTAGCCTTCAATGATTTCCGCGTCCGTCCCGACGAGTGGGACCGCCGGTTGGATAACTACCGCCCGGGCGACCGCCTGTGCCTGCTGATATCTCGCCGCGGCCGCCTCATCCCCATCGAAGTGACTCTCGGCAGCGACCCAGCGCCCTCCTGGACGCTCGAAATCGCCGATCCCGCCTCACCCCATCGCGCGGCCTGGTAACCTTGCCGCAAGAATTCCCGCCAATCGCAGCGCCTTCCTCGCCGTGGTGCTCAGCGGTATCGATCCCACCTTCGCAATCGCCACCCACCGCAGCGGACGCGGCGCACGCCTCACCTTTCCTGCCTGCACCGCGATTCGATATCGGTGATGCGTGATCGTATGGCGAAAAGTCCCGATATCGCGCGCCCCCTCTAACGCCGGAACCTGCTCCGGCGCGGGCAATTCCCAGAATCCCGCCAGGCGCCGGTCTCCCGCGTCCCGCTGCCACAACAGAATCCGTCCCCGCCGTTCCACCACCACCAACCCTGCATCGATCTTCACCGCCACCGTCTTCCGCGGCTTCACCGGCAGCTGCGCCACGCGTCCTTCTTGGCGCGCCGCGCATCCCTTGGCGAGCGGGCAGATTCCGCAGCGCGGCGCGCGCGGCAGGCACACCGTCGCCCCCAGTTCCATCAGCGCCTGGTTGAACTCGCCCGCCCGCCGCCGGTCCAGCCAGCCTTGCGCGATATCCCGAAACCGTCCCCGTGTGGCCGCCGCGCCAATGTCCGCCGCGTCGTTGGTCACCCGCGCGATCACTCGCAGAACGTTGCCGTCCACCACCGCATGCGGCAGTCCGAACGCGATGCTCGATATGGCCGCCGCCGTATAGTCGCCCACCCCCGGCAGTTCCCGGATCGTCTCGTATGTCTTGGGAAAACCGTCCGCCACCAGTCGCGCGGCCTTGTGCAGATGGCGCGCGCGCGAATAATACCCCAGCCCGCTCCACCACGCCAGCACCTCCTGTTCGGACGCAACGGCCAGCGCCGCGGCGTTCGGAAAGCGCTCCAGGAACCGCTCGTAATAAGGGATCACCGCCTCCGCGCGGGTCTGCTGCAGCATCACCTCCGATACCCAGATTCGATAAGGGTCCGTAGTGCTCCGCCACGGAAGATCGCGGTGCCGGGCGTCGTACCAGGCGAGCAGACGAGGCGCGATCCAACCCGGATGAATGCGAGTCATTCCAGCGTTTCAATCCACTCGGCAATCACCCGCAGCTGATCCGGGCGCAGATCCAGCGGCTCGAATTCCGGATTGAGCGGCAGCAGCCGGATCTCTTCGTGCTGCCACTCATCTTCTCCGGCAAACGACTTCCTGCTGGTGTACTTCTTCACCGTGTACTTCTCATGCGCGCCGATCACTTCCACCAGCACGATCTTGCCCTGCCGCGACCCCACCACCGGCGCGCGAAAAATGTTCAGGCTGCCGTCCGGGATGCGCGGCTCCATCGACCGTCCCACCACGTGCGCCACGAACATCCCGTCGGTCAGGCGCAGGTGCTCCGGAACGCGCACGCAGTCTTCCTCTTCTACTTGTTCTTCCGCGCCGAATTTGCCGGCCGCCGCGCGCAGCGTGTACAGCGGCAGGTGCGTGCGAAACCGCTCCACCACCAGGGGCTCCACGTGTTCTTCGAAGAGGCGGTCCGCCACGCGCGAGAAGGAATCCACCGCCACCGCTTCCCGGTCCGAAACCCGCAGCACGTGCGAAAGCGAATCCTCCCACGATTCGAGCAATCCGCGCGCACCCATCTCCGCGATCTTGTCCCGGAAATCCTGCTCCAGCGCCGCCAGGTACTCCGCGTCTTCCGGCTTGGCCAGATCTTCCCAGTGCGTCCGCAGCCGCAGGGCGTGCCGGGGCGATTCCCGATCCGCATCCACCAGCAGCACTCCCACGTCGTGCACCGGCTGCCCCGGCAGCGCCAGCTGTAGCAGGACAAACTCCCCCCGCGCCCGCACGCTTATGGGAATTACAGCCGCACGCGGCATTCTCTGTCCTTATCGCCCAAAGAAAGTCTAACCGGCCTCAGGGCGCAAACGGATAATATCCCTTGCGAAACCGGATCCTCACACCCGGCAAATCCGGCACCACCACCTTGATGCTCCGGAACTGCTTCGCGCTGCCCGGTCCCACGTCCGGCACGTACCGCAAGATGTACTGTGTCGTCACTTCTCCGGCAATCGCCGCGATCGCGTGGAAGATTCCGCCCGATATCTCCGATGCGTACGCTCCCATGCCCACCGTCAGCGCGTAGTTGCCGTCGTCGGACGGATGCGAGAGGTATCCGTCCACGTCCGAGTACAGGTTGTTCAGCGGGTATTCCACGCGCCCGCCCGTCTCGCTCGTCATCCTTCTTAGATTCTCGTCGCCTTCGCTCGAGAATCCGAACGACACCGTGCTCATCCCGTAAATCGTCACCAGGTTGCGCTGCGCGATCTCGATCACTTCGTTCAGGCTCTTCTTGCTGGCGTTATCGTGCCCGTCCCCGATCACGATCAGTACCCGCCGCGGATCGTACGGCTCGCCTTCCACCAGTTGCCGGTTCATGCACGCCATGTAAATCGCGTCGTACAGCGCCGAGCCGCCTCCCGGCTTCAGCTTGCGCAGCTTCTCCACCAGCTTGTCGGATTCCGTCGTCGTATTGACCTGCAGCTCCGCCTCGTTGGCGTATGAAATAAGATAGCCGCTGTACTTCTTATCGCCCGGCAGCAGGTTCAGCACCAGCTCGATCGCCGCATCCTGGTACTTGGCCCAATGCACCCGCGTGTTGTTGCTCAGATCGATCAGAAAGCCCACCACCACCGGCTGGTTGCGGTCGCGGCTGAAGAACTCGATGCGTTGCTCCTTGCCTTCGTCCAGGATCTTGAAATCCTTGGCCTCCAGGTTCGAGACGAAACGTCCCTTGTCGTCCGTCACCGTGACCGGCACGATCACCTCGTTCACCTGGACCTTGATCGGCTTCCGAGCTTTGTCGGTTTGCGCCAGCGCCAGTGAAGCCAGCGCCAGCAACAGGGAAATGCGCGCCACCATGAAGATTACCGTTGCCCTATTCTAACAGTTGAGAGCTTGCGAAATTGGTAGCGCCTGAAAGAACCGCAATCGCAGCTATAATGGTCGCCTGCGCGTGAGCCTGCGCGTGCAGCCGACCCGTCGATGAGATCCCTCCTGCGAACTGCACTCCGGCTTTTCGCCTTCACCTGTGCGTGCCTGCCGCTCGCCGCGCAACCCAGGTTTCGTCCGGAGGATTTATTTCGCGTACGCCGGGCCTGAAGAAGCACGTCGGTGTCTTGGAGCGGGCGGGGCTCGTCACCACGGAAAAGGTCGGGCGCGATGAGGGCGGCCACGACGGAAAGAATCATCGGCATCATGGTGGCCGGCAATCTTGTTTTCAGGCTGCCGCTTTACCGCTGCACCCGCCCCGAGCCCCCGCCTTCCATCAACTGCCGCACTTCCGCTACGCTGAACCGGTTGAAGTCTCCCGGAATCGAATGCTTTAAACAGCTCGCCGCCACCGCGAATTCCAGCGCTTCCTCGGGGCCCTCCAGCGCCTGCAGCCCGTAGATCAGTCCGCCGGCGAAGGCGTCGCCTCCACCCACCCGGTCCACGATATGCGTGATCTCGTAATGCCGGCTCACCCGGAACACCTCCCGGTCGTCCAGGCATGCCGACCATCCGTTGTGCGACGCGCTGCGCGATTCCCTGAGCGTGATCGCGATCATCCGCAGGTTGGGAAACTCCGCCAGCACCTTGCCCGTCAGCGCCTGGTACTGCGCGCGATCCAGCTCGCCTGACTCCACGTCCACCGGCGCTTGAATGCCCAGCGCCTTCTGGCAGTCTTCCTCGTTGGCTATGGCCACATCCACAAGTTGCACCAGCTCGCGCATCACTTCGCTCGCCGGCTTGCCCCACTTCCACAGGTTCTTGCGATAGTTCAGGTCGCATGAAACAGTGATGCCCTTGGCCCGCGCCGCGCGCGCCGCCTCCAGCGACAGGTCCGCGGCCGATGCGCTGATCGCCGGAGTGATCCCCGTCACATGGAACCAGCCGCAGCCCGCCAGCGCCGCGTCCCAATCCACATCGCCAGGTTTCGCTAACGCCACCGAGCTGTAGTCCCGGTCGTAGACTACCTTGGAAGCCCGCTGGTTCGCGCCTGTCTCCACGTAATACACCGGCATGCGCCCGCGTGCCCGCCGAATGTACGAGGTGTCCACGCCGAACCGCCGCAGCTCCGCAACCGCCGCATCGGCAATCGGATTGTTCGGCGGCAGCAGCGTCACGTAGCGTGCCGGTGCGCCGAACGTCGCCAGCGCCACCGCCACATTAGCTTCGCCTCCGCCGAAAGTCGCCACGAATTGCGGCGACTGCAGAAACCGCTCGAATCCCGGCGGCGCCAGCCGCAGCATGATCTCGCCGAAAGTGACCGTGGTCTGGATGGCTACTCCTTCACCGCCACCACGTCCACCGCGAATCCGGCGTCCATCGAAGGCAGTCCTTGAAACGGCAGCATGGTTCCCGCCGGCGGACGCGCCCGGTCGTAGAACTCCCCGCGAATCTTGCGCACCTGCTCCGAGATCCGCGACGACAGCGGATACGAGCTCGCGAACGCCACTTCGTGCAGCGAGCCGCCCTCCTGCGCCAGCGACTTCTGCAGCCGCTCGAATGCCAGCCGCGCGTCGGCATCCTGGAATCCGAAGGCTTCCTGGCTGCCCGTCAGAATCACTTTGGGCGCGCCGATCAGCACCACTTGCGAAAACTGCGGCGAGGGTCCCAGCCCTTCCGGATTCATTACGTGTATCGCTGTGCCCGTATTCCAGCGCAGCCGCGCCACCGCCTCGCATTCCGCTACCGCGTGCGTGGGCGCCCGCTGCACTTGCACGAAATTGAGCGCCGCGCTGGAATACCGGGTTCCCACCAGCCGCCGCACGTCCCCGAATTGATCGAGCGAGCTCACGAAACACGTCACCCGCGCCACGTCCTCCGGCTCCGAGCCCGCCGCTTTCACCGCCGTCGCCAGCCGCCCCAGTGATTGCTCCGCCAGCGGCAGCACCGGGCCCAGCGGCTCCTCCGCCGTGGCTCCCTGGCCCGAAATGTACACCAGGCCGTAATCGTTCACCGCCTTCTTGGCCACCGCCGTCGATTCCATCACTACCTGCGCCGCCTCCAGCGGCAGCGCACCCACCTGCACCACGCTCAGCACCGGCAGGTTCAACCTGTGTTCGGTGAAAGCCTCGCTCACCAGCTCGCGCACCCGCCGCAGGTCGCCGCTGCCTGACACGAAAGCGCGCAGCTTCACCACCGTCGCGCCATTGGTCGAATGCAGCAGCCACTTCAGTGCATCGCGCGTCTGTTGCGAAAGCAGTCCTTTGGCGGAAAGCGGCGTGACTTGAAACACCAGCCGGCGGGTCTCCGCCGTGATGGCGCTGGGGGGATCCTTAGGAAGTTGCAGGACCTGCGTCTCTTCCTCTTTTTTCTTCTTCCCCCAGGACGAGAGCGTCACCGCCAGCGCGCCAGATAGCGCCAGCAGCCAGATCCTTCGCATGGCAGCCACGATTGTATCAGACCGCCGCCGCTGTGCTATCCTGATCGTAGGTGGCGTTCGCCGGGCACATCGGAGATGCAACTGATGTGCAGCGGAAAAAAAAACGAAACAAACCCAATTTCCCCTCCCATCCACCAGCCAATATGGTATGCTTGACCTGTGATCCCCGGTCCGCATCTGGATGCCGCTTCCACAGTTCCCCTTTATAAGCAGCTTTATGAATACTTTAGCGGCCTCATCCAATCTGGCAATCTAACCAAAGGCGAGCGCCTCCCAGCCACTCGTGAATTGGCTGGCTCACTTGGACTGAACCGGACTACTGTCTCCGCCGCCTACGAGCTCCTCGAGTCCGCCGGCTACATCACCGGCCAGGTGGGCCGCGGCAGCTTCGTCGCCGGCCGCACCGCTGAAGCCGGCCCCCTCGATTGGAGCCACTTGATCAAGGGCTCGGCCGATACCGTGCCGCCCTACGCTGCGCCGTCCGGCCCGGGCGCCATCAGCTTCGCCACCTCCCGCCCCTCGGAACAGCTCTTCCCGCTCGACGCTCTGCGCGCCAGCTGCGAAGAGGTCATGGCCGGACCCGACTTCGCCCACGTTCTGCAACTCGGCTCCCCCAGCGGATACGAGCCGCTCCGCCGCTACCTTCTTGATGCCGCCCGCGCCGAAAACCTGGCCGCTCCCGACGACGACCTCATCATCACCAACGGCTGCCAGCAGTCCCTCGACCTGATTGGTCGCGTCCTGCTGCACCCCGGCGATAAAGTCGTCGTTGAAGACCCGGTCTACCCCGGACTCAAAAGTCTCTTCCTGGAAGCCGGCGCGCAGCTCATCGGCGTCCCTGTCGGCCCGCACGGCGTCGATGTCGAAATGCTCCAGGCCGCCTTGGAACGCGAGCGTCCGCGCCTGGTCGTGGTGACGTCCAACTTCCAGAACCCCACCGGCGCTACGCTGCCCGTCGCCGCCCGCGCCGCCGTGCTGCGCGCCGCGCAATCCGCCGGCGTACCCCTGGTCGAAAACGATATCTACGGCGACCTGCGCTATGCCGGCGACGACTTGCCGCCCATCAAGTCCGCGGGCGGAAGGCACGTCGTCCTGTTGCGCAGCTTCTCTAAAATCACCTTCCCCGGCCTGCGCGTAGGCTGGGTGCTCGGCCCGCGTCCGTTGATCGCGCGCCTCGCGCAATCCAAGCAGCTCGCCGACCTGCACACCGATCAGCTTTCCCAAGCCGTGCTTCTGCGCTTCGCCCAGTCCGGACGCATGGCCGCGCATCGCACGCACATGCTGCAAGCCGGAGCCGAGCGCCTCGCCGCGGTCCTCGAAGCCTGCGGCCGTCACCTGCCCGCCGGATCGCGCGTCACGCGTCCTCAGGGCGGCATGAATTTGTGGGTGCGTCTTCCCGAGCCGCTGGACGCCAGTGAATTGCTGTCCCGCGCGCACCGCGAAAATGTCTCGTATCTGCCGGGCAAATACTTCGCGGTCTCGCGCTTCGATCCCGGCTCCCTGCGTCTGAGCTTCGCCGGCCTGACGCCGGACGAGATCCGCCGGGGCCTGGCCACCCTGGGAACGATTTTTGCAGGCGAGCTGGAGAGAACCCGGTCCAACGCCCCGCTGGAACCAGCTCTAGCGATGGTTTAAAGCCACTGAAGGAGTGTTTATGTTCCTCGACGAAACGTTTCGCGTCAAAGTAGGCCTCGCCGAAATGCTCAAGGGCGGGGTCATCATGGATGTCACCAACGCCGAGCAGGCCCTCATCGCCGAGAAAGCCGGCGCTGCCGCAGTCATGGCCCTGGAGCGCGTGCCCGCCGATATCCGTAAAGAAGGTGGCGTGGCCCGCATGGCGCCCATCAACAAGATCCGCGAGATCATGCAGACCGTCAGCATCCCCGTAATGGCCAAGGCCCGCATCGGTCACTTCATGGAAGCCCGCATCCTTGAGGCGCTGGGCGTCGATTACATCGACGAGAGTGAAGTCCTCACCCCCGCCGACGAGGAGCATCACATCGCCAAGCGCGACTTCAAGGTGCCCTTCGTGTGCGGCGCGCGCAACCTGGGCGAAGCCCTGCGCCGTATCGCCGAAGGCGCGGCCATGATCCGCACCAAGGGCGAAGCCGGCTCCGGCAACATCGTGGAAGCCGTGCGCCACATGCGCACTATCCAGAAGCAGATGAAGCAGCTCACCGTGCTGGGCAAGGAAGAACTGGTGCACGCCTCCAAAGAACTGCAAGCCCCGCTCGAGCTGGTGGAATGGGTCGCCGAGCACGGCAAGCTGCCCGTCCCCAACTTCTCTGCCGGCGGCATCGCCACCCCCGCCGACGCCGCCCTGGTCATGCAGTTGGGCGCGGAGGCCACTTTCGTCGGCTCCGGAATCTTCAAATCGTCCGACCCCGACGCGCGCGCCCGCGCCATCGTCCGCGCCACCACTTATTACAAGGATCCCGGCAAGCTGCTCGAAGCCAGCGAAGAGCTCGGCATGGCCATGCCCGGCCTGGATGTCTCCAAGATCCCCGAAGGCGAGCTGCTCCAGACCCGAGGCTGGTAAATGAAGAAGGTGGGTATCCTCTCCCTGCAGGGAGACTTCGAAGCCCACGGGCGCACGCTCACCGCTCTCGGTGCCCAGCCGGTCTTCGTGCGCTCCGCCGGCGGCCTGCAACAGCTCGATGGCCTGATCATCCCCGGCGGCGAGAGCACCACCATGCTCAAGCTGCTGCACGCCGAGAAGCTGCTCGCCCCGCTGGCCGATTTTGGCAAGCGCCGCCCGATCTTCGGTACGTGCGCCGGCGCCATCCTGCTCGCCGCCGGCGTTTCGCATCCCGATCAGGAGAGCCTCGGCCTGCTGGATATCGATGTCGAGCGCAACGCCTACGGCCGCCAGATCGATAGCCACGTCGCCCACCTCACCCCCGAAGCCGAGTTCGCTGCCCGCACGCATCCCGGCGAGATGGAAGCCGTCTTCATCCGCGCCCCTGTAATCCGCCGCGTCGGGCCGCGCGCCCGCGTCCTGGCGCGCTACCAGGGCGACCCCGTGCTGGTGGAACAAGGCCCGCATCTGGTCGCAACCTTTCACCCCGAGCTGACCGCCGATTCGCGCGTCCACGGCCTTTTCCTCTCTAAGCTATGAAGCCCCGCGTCCTCTTTATGTGCCTCGGCAACTCCTGCCGCAGCCAGATGGCCGAGGGCTTCGCGCGCGCGTACGGCGCCGACGTCATGATCCCCGCCAGCGCCGGCCTTGCGCCCGCCTTCATGGTGGCCCCCGACACCGTTCGCGCCATGGACCAAAAGAACATCGACCTCCGCGATCATTTCCCCAAAAGCCTCAAGCAACTCTCCCGTTCCCAGTTCGACCTGATCGTCAACATGAGCGGTTATGAACTGCCGCCCGAAGTCACCACCCCCGTGCGCCGCTGGGACGTCCCCGACCCCATCGCCGAGGACTACGAAACCCACTGCCAGATCCGCGATGAGATTGAAACTCTGGTAATGGCGCTGATCCTCGAGCTGCGCCGCCGCGGCACGCTAACATCGTAGTCAGTGGATCAATTCGCCTTCGACTTCGCCCCCGCCCGCCGCATCTACTCCGTAGCCGAGCTGAACTCCGCCATCCGCGCGACGCTCGAGAGCGAATTCCCGGATGTGTGGGTCGCGGGCGAAATCTCCGGCGTCAAGCTGGCCACTAGCGGCCAATACTACTTCACGCTGAAGGAGCGCGAAGCCCAGGTCCGCGCCGTAGCCTTCCGCTCCGCGCACCGCTACTGGAAAGTCAAGCCTCAGGATGGCCTGGCCGTGCTGGCGCGCGGACGTATCGATGTATTCGAAGCCCGCGGCGAATATCAGCTCATCGTGGAAGTACTCGAGCCGCAGGGACACGGCGCGCTGCAGCTCGCCTTCGAGCAGCTCAAGAAAAAGCTGGCGGAGGAAGGCCTGTTCGACCCGGCCCGCAAACGCGCCCTGCCGCGCTATCCCCGCCGCATCGGCATCGTCACATCTCCCCGTGGCGCGGTCATCTCCGACATGGTACAGATCCTCTCGCGCCGCTCCCCCGGCCTCCACATCCGGCTGTTCCCCGCGCTGGTGCAGGGCGAAGGCTCCGTGGAGGAGCTCTGCCGCGGCCTCGACTATTTCAGTCGCAGCGGTTGGCCCGAGCTGGTGATCCTGGCCCGCGGCGGCGGCTCGCTCGAAGACCTCTGGAGCTTCAACGAAGAAGCGCTGGCCCGTGCCATCGCCCGCTGCGCCGTCCCGGTGGTCTCCGCCGTAGGCCACGAAACCGATGTGACCATCGCCGATTTTGTGGCCGACCTGCGCGCGCCCACCCCGTCCGCCGCGGCCGAGCTGGTCGTGCGCACCCGCCAGGAGCTGCTCGATCTGGTCTCCGGCCGCGAGCAGAAACTCCTCCACGCCGTCCGCTATCAACTGGCGGTGACCCGGCGCCGCTGGCAGCAGTACGGCATCGAGCGTCCGCTTGGGTTATTGCACCGCGCCATCGGCCGGCAGGCCCAGCGCGTCGATGAGCTGGAATTTCGCCTGCGCGACCGCCTGCGTACGCTGCTCGAGCGGCACGCCCGCGCCCAGCGCGCCCTGGCCGCCCGGCTCCGCTATTTCGATCTGCGCCCGCGCTTCGCGGCCGACCGCCGCCGCCTGGACGCCGCCCGCGACGCCGCCTCTCAGTCCGTCCGCTGGCAGCTCGCGCGCCGCCGCGCCGCCGTCGAACAGCTGTCCGCCAAGCTCTCGCAACTCAGCCCACTGCTCATCCTCGAGCGCGGCTATGCCATCGTCACCAATCCGTCCGGCGGCATCATCAAGGACAGCGCCGCTTCCCCCCCAGGCTCCTCCATCCAGGTGCGCCTTGCAAAGGGGCGTCTTGATGCTAAAGTATCAAAGAGCACCTGAACCATCTGTGTTTATGAACTTGCGGAATGCAGCGATGGCGGCTAGAATCAGGAGTTTGCGATAGTCCAGGAGGAATTAATGGCATCAATCGCCGAGCGAGTAAAGCAGATTATTGTTGAGCAACTGGGTGTGGACGAAGCTCAGGTAGAGGACAACGCGTCATTCGTGGACGACCTGGGCGCCGATTCGCTCGACATCGTGGAGCTGGTCATGGCCTTTGAAGAAGCCTTCGAGCTGGAAATTCCCGACGAGGACGCCGAAAAAATCGCCACAGTCAAAGACGCGATCACTTACATCGAAGCTAAGTCAGCCAAGAAGTAGCCGCCAAGGCGTTTTTCTTCAGGAGCATTTGCGTGTCGCGCAGAGTGGTGGTAACGGGTGTCGGTCTGCTCAGTTCGGTGGGCATCGGAACCGAAGTCAACTGGCAGGGCGTGCTGGCCGGCAAGAGCGGTATCGGACCTGTCACGGCATTCGACGCTTCCCTTTTTTCTTGCCGCATCGCCGGCGAAGTCAAGGGATTCGATCCGGCCCAATACATCGAAAAAAAAGAGATCAAGAAAATGGGGCGCTTCATCCAGTTCGCCATTGCCGCGGCGGATTGCGCCACCAGTAGCGCGGGCCTGCAAGTCAGCCCGGAAGAAGCCGAACGCGTCGGCGTTTATATCGGCAGCGGCATCGGCGGGTTCGAAGTGATCGAGCGCGAGCACCAGAACCTGCTGAATCACGGCCCGCGGCGCATCTCTCCGTTTTTCATTCCGGCGACCATTGTAAACCTGGCTTCGGGTTATGTCTCCATTCGCACGGGAGCCAAGGGCCCCAATTCCGCCACCGCCACGGCCTGCACTACCAGCGCGCACTCCATCGGCGATTCCTTCCGCCTCATCCAGCACGCCGATGCGGACGTCATGATCTGCGGCGGCACCGAGGCTTGCATCACGCCCATGGGCATCGGCGGTTTCGCCGCCATGCGTGCGCTCTCCACGCGCAACGACGAACCGCAGCGCGCATCGCGCCCGTGGGATCTGCACCGCGACGGCTTCGTGGTGGGTGAAGGCTCCGGCATCCTGGTGCTCGAAGAATTGGAACACGCCCGCAAGCGCGGCGCACGCATCCTGGCCGAAGCCGCGGGATACGGCATGAGCGCCGACGCCTTCCACGTCACCGCACCGCCCTCCGACGGCGACGGCGCTTACCGCGTGATGCGGAACGCCTTGCGCGACGCCGGGATTCAACCACATCAGATCGATTACATCAACGCGCATGGCACCTCTACCGATGTGGGCGACCGCGCCGAGACAGCTGCAGTCAAGCGCTGCTTCGGCGAGTACGCTTACAAAGTGGCCGTCAGTTCCACCAAGTCGATGACCGGACATCTGCTGGGCGGCGCCGGCGGATTGGAGGCCGGCCTCACCGTGCTGGCTATCCGCGACCAGGTGGCGCCGCCCACCATCAACTACGAGACCAAGGATCCCGACTGCGACCTGGACTACGTGCCCAATCAAGCGCGTCCCATGCGCATCGACTACGCGCTGTCGAATTCCTTCGGCTTCGGAGGAACCAACGGCGCGCTCATCTTCAAACGTTATACCGAATAGGCATTTCATGAAAATCGTCGTTTGCATCAAGCAAGTGCCGGCCCGCGATTCGCAACTGCGCGTCGCCTCGTCGGGCGCCTGGATTCAGGATGCCGATCTCAGCTACGAGATCAACGAGCCCGACGCTTACGCCTTGGAAGAAGGCCTGCAACTGAAAGAGAAGCATGGGGGCGAGGTGGTGATGCTGTGCGCCGGACCCGCGCGCGCCGCGCAAACCATTCGCGAAGCCCTTGCCAAGGGCGCCGACCGCGCCATCCACATCGAAGAAGAAGACCTCGGCGCATTCGACGCGCTGGGCGCCGCGCGCCTGCTGGCGGGCGCACTGGGGTCCGAAAAACCCGACCTGGTGCTCACCGGCCTGCAATCCGACGACCTGGGTTACGGCCAGACCGGCGTGATCCTGGCCGAATTGCTGGGCCTGCCCCACGCTACCATCATCATGCAGGTGGAAAAGCAGGATGGCTCCATCCGCGTGAAGCGCGAACTCGAAGACGGCTGGTTTCAGCATGTCGAGATGCCCCTCCCTGCCTTGCTTACCATCCAGTCCGGCATCAATAAGCTGCGCTATGCCACCCTGATGGGCATCAAGAAAGCCAAGAACAAGGAGATTCGCCGCGTGACCGCGGCGGAACTGGGCAGCCCCGGCGCGGCGTCCATCCAGTTGAGCCGCGTGTATCTGCCGTCGCGCAATAAGCAGACCCAACTGTTCGACGGGCCGCCCAAGGAAGCCGCGGCCAAGCTGGTCGAGAAACTGAAATTCGAGGCACGTGTCATATGAGCATCCTGGTGGTAATGGAACAGCGCGCGGTAGCCGGACCGCCGGCCTGGAGCCGTATGTCATGGGAGACCCTGGCTGCCGGACAGCAGCTCGCCCGCGAGTTACAGCAGCCTGTCTCGGCCGCCGTGCTCGGGCAGGGTATCGAAAGTCTGGCGGCCGAACTTACGGGCAAGAAGGTCGATCATGTCTATGTTGTCGAGCATGACTTACTCAAAGACTACACTCCCGATACTTATACCGCGGCCGTGCGGCAGTTAGTGGAACGCACCGGCGCGGCCATCGTCATCTTCCCGCACACTTACCAGGTGCGCGACTTTCTTCCAAAGCTCGCCACGGCGCTCGGCCGCGTGGCCGTCAGCGACGTGGTGGCGCACCGCATCGAAGACGGCAAGCTGGTGCTGGTGCGCCAGCTCTTTCAAGGCAAGCTGAACGTGGACGTGCGCTTTGCGGGCGACCCGCCCTACTTCGCTTCAATGCAGGCCGGCGCCTACCGCGCCGACACCATCGAAACCGGATCGGGGGCCATCGAGATGTTCACGCCGCAGCTTACCCCCAGCCGTACAAAGCCGCTGGATCTGTTCCGCGAAGCGCAGCGCGCCGTGGATCTGACCGCCGCCGAGATCATCGTCTCGGTGGGCCGCGGCATCAAGGAAGCCGACAACATCCCCGTGGTGCAAAAGTTGGCGGATGTGCTGGGAGCGGAGTTGGCCGCATCCCGCCCCATCTGCGATTCCGGCTGGCTGCCCATGGAACGCCAGGTGGGCAGCTCCGGCCAGACCGTCGCGCCCAAGATGTACTTAGCCGTGGGAATCTCGGGCGCGATCCAACACTTGGTCGGCATGAAGGGATCGAAGACTATCGTCGCCATTAATAAAGATGCTAACGCGCCTATCTTCGAAGTAGCCGACTATGGCATCGTGGGCGATCTGTTCCAGGTGGTACCTGCGTTAGTGGAGGAAATCCAAAAGGCCAAGCAGTCCTGATAAGTAGGCATGCCGCAGCCCTTCCGCCACGCCATCTGCAACGAGGTCTTCGAGAACTGGGCCTTCGCCGATGCGTGCCGGGCGATACGCCGCGCTGGCTACGCCGGCATCGAGATCGCCCCGTTTACGCTGGCGGAGGATCCGGCGGCCATGCCTGCCGCACGGCGCCGGGAATATCGTGACGTCGTGGCTTCCGAGGGACTTCAGTTCGTGGGTCTACACTGGCTCATGGTGAGTCCGAAGGGCCTGCATGTCACCACGCCGGATGCCGGTCTGCGCCGCCGGAGCTGGCAGCACATCCGGCATCTCATCGACCTGTGCGCCGATCTGGGTCCGGACGGCATCCTGGTTTTTGGCTCCCCCAAGCAGCGCGGCGCAACCGGCGGACTTAGCCGCGTGGAAGCCACCCGCCATTTTGTGGATGGCTTCGCGGCCGTGGCTCCGCAAGCCGGCGAACGCGGCGTCACATTGCTAATGGAAGCGCTGCCCCTTGGCCAGTGCGACGTGGTCACTTCGCTCGACGAAGCCGCTGCACTGGTGCGCCAGATCGATCATCCAGCCGTCCGCACCATGTTCGACTGTCACAATGCCATCGACGAAACCGATCCCCACGCCGCGCTCGTCGACCGCCATTACCATCTGATCCGCCACATCCACGTCAACGAACTGGATGGCCGGCATCCCGGCACGGGCTCGTACGATTTCAAAGCTGTTTTCGACGTGCTGCGGCGCAGCGGATATGCCGGATGGATCTCGGCCGAAGTATTCGACTTCACGCCCGGCGCGGAAATGATCGCGCGCGATTCGCTACGCTATTTAGAGGCACAATGAGCAAATACGTAGTCACCGGAGGCGCGGGTTTCATCGGGTCCGCCATTGTGCGCGGCCTGCTTCGGGAAGGCGCGGGGAATGTGGTGGTGGTCGATAATCTCCTCACCGGCCATGAGCGCAATCTGGATGAAGTCCGCTCCGCCATCACTTTGGAGCGCGCCGACGTGCGCTATTACGAGGACATCGCGCCGATTCTCTATGGCGCGGACGTGGTATTCCACGAAGCCGCGATCCCTTCCGTTCCGCGCTCCATCGAAGACCCCGCGCCGTCGCACGAAATCAATATTGACGGCACCTTCAACGTGCTGCGCGCCGCGGCCGCGGGCGGCGTTCGGCGCGTGGTGTATGCCGCGTCCTCCTCGGCTTACGGCGATACGGACGTGCTGCCCAAAGTCGAAACCATGATGCCGCGGCCCAAGTCGCCGTACGCTTTACAGAAGCTGGTGGGCGAATACTATGCCCGGATCTTTGCCAGCACCTTCGGCATCGAGACCGTCTCGTTGCGCTACTTCAACGTGTACGGGCCGAGACAGGACCCTACCAGCCAGTACTCCGGCGTGCTGTCCATCTTTATCGCCGCCGTGCTCGCGAGGCGTTCGCCGACCATCTTCGGTGACGGAGAACAATCCCGCGACTTCACCTATGTGGACGATGTGGTGGATCTGAACTTACGCGCAGCGCGCGCCGAGGGCGTCTCCGGCAAGCTGTATAACGGCGGCAACGGCGGGCGCATCACCCTCAACGAAGCATGGCGGATCGTGCAGGAAATCGAGGGAGTGACGATTCCCGCAAAGTACGGCCCGCCGCGCTCCGGCGATGTGCGCGATTCGCAGGCCGACACCACCGCCGCCGCCGCCGATCTGGGATACGCACCGCGGGTGTCCTTCGAGGACGGATTGCGCCTGACACTCGCATGGTACAAAACACAACCGGCCAAGTGAGCCTCTCACAAGAGCCGCTGTATCATCGCGGCGTCGAGTTATACCGCGCCGGAGAGTTCTTCGCGTGTCACGAAGTGCTGGAGGAGCTTTGGACGCCCATGCGCGGCCCTCACCGCCTGTTCCTGCAGGCGCTCATTCACTTCGCGGTGGCGTTCTACCATCAGCAGCAGCACAATCCCCGCGGCGCCGTGAAACAGTTGACCAAGGCGCTGCGCAAGCTCCAGGGCTATCTGCCGGCGTACGAAGGAGTGGACACGGCCACCCTGTATCGCGAAGGCCAGGATTGCCTCGAGCGCATCCTGGCGGGAGATAAGCCCGCGCCGCCGCGCATACGTGAATCAGCGGAAATGCAGGGCGCCATCGATAGCTTTCTGGGCCACCGGCGCGAGTAACTCGTAGCCTTTGTCATTCGGATGCAGTCCGTCGCCCGAGTACCCATCGCGTAACATCCCCTTGTCATCCACGCTCGCTGCATAGTAATCGGCGAAAACGGCATGCGCCTGCGCGGCGTACTCGCGCAGCCAGGCGTTGAGCTTGAGGATGTCCGCCGGCGGACGGCCGCTAGTCTGCTTGTATTTCGTGTAGTCGCTGACCGGCAATAAAGAGCACAGGATCACCTGGACGCCGTGCGCGTGCGCCAGTTCCGTCATGGCCTGGAAATTTTCCTCGATCATGGTGAGCGTCATAGGGCCGGTATTGCGCGCGATATCGTTGGTGCCCGCCAGGATGATGAGAGCGGCCGGTTTCAGATCGATCACGTCCGGATACATCCGGACCAGCATCTGCGGAGTGGTCTGGCCGCCGATGCCGCGGTTCACGTAAGGCTGATTCGGGAATGACTGGGCCAGCTTCCAGCCGTCGGTGATGGAATCGCCGAGAAAGACCACCCGGCGCGGCTCGGGCGGCAGCGCCTTCAGGCGGGCGTTGTCCTGATTGTAGCGGCCGAGCTGGTTCCAGTCCTGAAGCTGGTCGGCGAGGCTGTGGGCAAAGCCTGCCAGGCAGCAGTTCGCCTTGGGCGGATTGAAATCCTCCACCAATTGGCAGCGGGCGGCGGCCGGCAGCAGAACGAGCGCGGTCAGGAAGCAGGCGGTGTTTCGGGACATGCGATCTCCTTGGGCCTACGCAGCCAAGCATAACCCAGTATGGCGATGACTCCCAACATCGCCGCGCTGCCCAGGTAAAGATTGCGAATGCCCAATTGCTGCGCCACCGGTCCGGCCACAAACATGGCCAGCACTTGCGACATGGCCAGCAGGGACATCAGGCTGCTCATGACGCGGCCCAGCAAGGCGTGCGGTGTTTCCCGTTGTAGCAACGTCTGCGACGGCACCATGATGAACGCCGCGCAGAACCCCAATGTCAGCATGCCGAAGGCGGTCGTGGCCACGCGGCCGAACAAGGCCGTCACCAGGACCGCCACACCCATGCCACCCAGGCCGTAGATGACCATGAACTGCTGCGACATGCGGGAGGCGGCGCGATGCAGGAATTGCGTGCCGCTGATCATGCCTATGCCGATCAGTGAATTTAGAATCCCGAACAAAGATGCCTTGGCCGCCAGTACATCGCGTACGTAAACGGAAAGCAGCGCGCCGAAGCACCGCACCGCGAACATGCCGGCGGTCATGGAGAGAATCACGAACGAGATCGCCGCGTGCGTGAAGATGAAACCGAACCCCTGGCGCATGGACGACAAAACCGAACGGGCCGCCGTGCCGGGCGAGGGCGTGCGATGAATGGCCAGGGTCATCACCATGGCCGCGGAGAAAAAGAAGCTGAAACTGTCGAACAGGAAGCACGCATTCGGGCCGAACCAATCGACGAGCAATCCGGCGATAGCCGGGCTGATGATCTGGGCGCCCTGCACAGCCTGCGACATCAGCCCGTTGACGGCCATCAATCCCGCGGCGGGCGCCAGCGACCGGACGGCCACCGATTGCGCGGGCACGAAGAAGCTGGACACCGTGCTGAGCGCCAGGAAGATGCCGTAGATGGCATTGAGGTCGCGGGCGAAGATCAGCACCAGCACCAGCAGGCCGCGAATCACGTCGCTGGCAATCATCGTCCATTTGACGTTCCACTTGTCCACGTATACGCCGGCCAATGGGCTGACCACCGCCAGCGGCAGCAGATAAGCCACCAGGATCATGCTGACCTGCGTCGCGGTTCCGTGCAGTTGGAAGGTGACCAGGCTGAAGACCGCAAACACCGCCAGAAAGTCGCCGAAGATGCTGACGAGCTGCGCCAACCACAGCCGGCGGACGGATGGGATGCGCAATACGTCACGAAAAGTCAGTTGTAGCGCAGGACTGGCCATGCGGTGGGAACCCCGGTCGGTGCTCCCATCATATCAGAGCCTTTGCTCTCGATGCGCGGGAACTTATACAATAAGCACACGGCCCCACGGGCCGCCACGGAGGTTCCATGGAGCGCCGTCATTTTCTCAGGGCAGCGGGGGTACTCGCCCTGCTTCGACCGGATTCCACCGAGCGCGCCCGCGCTGCCACGGTGGGCAACAATCGGGCCGCGGAAGACCTGGCCCGCGACGAGGATTTCTGGCGCGAAATTCAAACGGCCTTCACCCTGGACCGCAACATCATCAATCTGAACAACGGCGGCGTCAGCCCCTCGCCGCGCGTGGTGCAGGAAGCCATGCGCCGTTCGCTGGAGTTCAGCAACATCGCCCCGGCCCGCACCATGTGGGCCGTGCTGGAGCCCGAAGTCGAAACCGTCCGGCAAAGGCTGGCCGCCGACTTCGGCTGCGATCCCGAGGAAATGGCCATCACGCGCAACGCCTCCGAGGCGCTCGAAAACGTCCAGCTCGGGCTGGACCTGAAGGCCGGCGACGAGGTGCTCACCACCGACCAGGATTACCCGCGCATGATCACCACCTGGAAGCAGCGCGAGCGGCGCGACGGCATCGTGCTGAAGATGATCTCGTTTCCCACGCCGCCGCCCTCGCTCGACGACCTCGCCGAACGCTTCGAGCGCGCCATTACCCCGCGCACCCGCGTCATCCATCTCTGCCATATCACCAACCTCACCGGGCAGATTTTCCCCGTGCAGCGCATCTGCCAGATGGCGCGCAGTCGCGGCATTGAAGCTATCGTGGACGGCGCGCACGCTTACGCGCAGTTCCCCTTCAAGCACGCCGATCTGGATTGCGATTACTACGGCACCAGCCTGCACAAATGGCTGCTCGCCCCGCATGGCACCGGCTTCCTGTACGTGCGCAAATCCAAGATCGGCAAAGTGTGGCCGCTGATGGCGGCGGGCCCGGACATGACGGACAATATCCGCAAATTCGAGGAGATCGGCACGCATCCGGCGGCCAATCATAACGCCATCTCCGACGCGCTGCAGTTCCACACGGCCATCGGCGTGGAGCGTAAGGCCGCCCGCCTGCGTTACCTGCGCTCTCTGTGGACCGACCGGCTGACGCGCCTGCCGCGCGTATCCACGCCCACCAGCCCCGATCCCCGCCAGAGTTGCGGCATCGGGCTGCTATCGGTGGAAGGCAAGGAACCCGGACCCTTGGCCGATCAGCTTTGGGAGAAGTATCACATCCTGACGGTCGGCATCGTGCACCCGCAGTTCAAAGGCCTGCGCATCACGCCCAATGTTTATACGACGGCGGCCGAGATCGAGACATTCTGCGAAGCGGTGGAGAAGCTGATCGCCTGAAGGCGGGCGGGCTACAGGTTGGCATTCGGCTCCAGGCTGCGCCACAGGTACCAGGCGGCCACCGTGCAGTAGGGACGCCATCGCCGGCCCAGCACTTCGATTTCATCTGGTTTCGGCAGTTCCTCGAACCCGTACGCTTTGCGGATCGCGGAGCGGACTCCCAGGTCGCCGCTGGGCAGTACGTTGGTGCGCCGCAGGGCGAAGATCAGGAACATGTGCGCGGTCCAGACGCCCACGCCCTTTACTTTGGTGAGAGCTTCGATAACCGCGTCGTCCGGGAGCGCCGGGAGCGCGGCGAAATCCACGGCGCCATCCCGGGTCAGCCGCGCCAGATCGCGAATGTAGAGGGTCTTTTGCCTGGAAAGGCCCAGCTTCCGCATCCTGGCCGGCCGGAGCGCCAGAATGCTCCACGGTGTCAGCCGGCCTTCCGGGACCGCCGCCACCAGCCGTCCGAAGATCACCTGCGCCACCCGGCCGCTAAGCTGCTGATAGACGATGGACTTGACCAACGTCTCGAAGCCCGGCTCGCGGAACTGGATGCGGTACGCGCCCACGCGCTGGATGATCGCACCCATTACCGGATCGGCGGCTTGCAGATGGCGAATGGCTTTGCGCATTATTGAAACAGAGGAGCGGGCAGCTACGTCCCAATTGTAACCCTTATGGTCCTGTCTAACGGCGCGCTGGGGCGCGTGATTGTATCTGTCCTCCTGATGGCTCCGCCGGTCTGTCCGCAGCAGAAACCCGCCGAGGACGTGCCGCCGGCCATTTCGGTGGACGTCTCGCTGGTCAACATCCTGGCCTCGGTGCACGACAAGCACGGCGGATTGATCGGCAATCTCAACAAAGACGACTTCACCGTTCTCGAAGACGGCAAGCCGCAAACCATCAAATACTTCACGCGTGAAACCGATCTGCCGCTGACCATCGGCCTGCTGATCGACGTCAGCGCCAGCCAGAAGAACCTGCTGGATATCGAAAGGCACGCCGCCCACCAGTTCTTCACCCAGGTTCTGCGCAAAAAGGACGAGGCCTTCCTCATCAGCTTTGGCGAGGAATCCGAGCTGCTGCAGGATTACACGAATTCCGCGAAGCTGCTGCAGGCGGGCCTCTCGCAGTTGCAGATCAACTCCGGGGCGTCCGGCATCGGACCCGGTCCCGTGCCCACCATCAGCACGCCGCGCGGTACCGTGCTCTACGACGCCGTGTATCTGGCGGCGCGCGAAAAACTGCGCGCCGAGGTCGGCCGCAAGGTCATCGTGCTGATCACCGACGGCATCGATCAGGGCAGCAAGCTCAAGATCGAGGAGGCCATCGAAGCCGCGCAGAAGTCCGATGTGGTGATCTACAGCATCGACTATGCGGATCCCAGCGCGTACGGCATGTTCTCGTTCGGCGTGAGCGATTCCGCGCTGCAAAAAATGTCCGGTGAGACCGGCGGCCGGGTGTTCAAGGTGGATCGCAAGCACACCCTGGACGACGCCTTCAAGCAACTGCAGGAAGAAATGCGCAGCCAGTACGCCATCGCCTACTCCTCCACCAACTCGGAGCAGGATGGCTCTTTTCGCAAGCTGGTCGTGAAGACTACGGACAAGAACCTGAAGGTGCAGGTGCGCAAGGGCTACTACGCGATCAAGCCCGAACGGAGCTGAGCCGCTTCTCGCGTTCCGCGAAGTATAGGCGCAGCGCCTGGTCGAGCGGCGGCATGGCTTCCAGCCCCAGACTCTCCATCTTGGCGTTCAATAGCGCCGAATACTTGGGACGGCGCGCCGCCGTACGGTATTCGCGTTCGCTGGTGGCATGCAGTTCCACGCTCTTGCCGGAAGTGCTCCCCGCCACGCTGAAAATCGTCTGCGCGTAATGAAACCAGGAGATGGGCGTGCCGCCGCCCACGTGAAAGATACCCGTCTGGCCGCGCTCCACCAGGTCGATGGTGCGGGCGGCCAGCAGCGGCGCGTAGGTGGGCGAGGCGACGTGGTCCTCCACCACCCGGATGGGCTGTCCGGAGCGTGCCAGGCGCAGCATCACTTCCACAAAGTTCCCGCGCGCCGTCCCCAGCCCGCCGGGCCCGAACACGCCGGAGGTGCGCACGATCAGCGGGGCATCCAGATAAGCCTGCGCGTAGAGCTCGCCCGCCAGTTTCGAGACGCCGTACGCCCCCAGCGGATGCGTGGGATCGCTCTCCGTGTAAGGTCTTCCGGCCGTGCCGTCGAAGACGTAATCCGTGGAGAAGTGCACGAAGCGCGCGTCCAGTTGGCGGCAGGCCAGCGCCAGGTTGCGGACAGCCAGAGCGTTCACCTGAAACGAGGCGTGCGGTTCGCTTTCCGCCACATCCACCTGGTTGTAGGCGGCCGCATTGAAGACGATTTCGGGATCCCACGGCGTGAGCACGCTTTCTACTTGCGCGCTCTCCGTGATATCCATTTGACGGCGATCCCAGCCGATCGTCTGGTATCCCCGATGTTGCAACTCGTGGAGCAACTCCACTCCCAGTTGACCCGCACTTCCCACCACCGCTGCTCTTCGCGCCATACGAAGTATTGAGGATAACACCGCTTACAGCTTCATCCCCGCCAGGGTGTCGGCGGGCAGTACTGAGCGGCGGAAATCTTCGGCGCTCGAGAAAGGCGCTTTGGCGCGTTCGGCCGTCCACCGCGCGATCTCGTCCTCCGAAATGCCGGGGACCAGGCGCAGGATACCCTCCTGCACGGTATTCACGTCGAACCGCAGCGGAGCGTCTTCGCCGAAGGCCGCCAGCCGCACGGTGACGGCGGGCGCGGCAGCGCCGGCATCCTCCCCGAAGCGCGACGGTCTCTTCGGTGGGAAGGTGCGGCCCGCGCGTGGCGAACAGGAAGAAGAAGCCGGCGTAAAAACCTTCCGACTGGGGCAATTGGTCGGCATCCCGGAGCGTGGCAAAATCACTGGCTCTCTCCTTTCCACACCAGGCGTCCAGCCCCGGAACTGGCGCGCCTCGAGTGGCCGCATCGGCGGGCCCGACACCGAAGAGTACGCCCGCGAGATTTCGCGTCGGGCATGCCTGCCGGCTTCCCACTGTGCGGGCAACTCGGGTGGATCCGGCGGAAACCGTCCGTTTTGAATGAGGTGCGACGGGCCGGGCGGGTTCGGACCGTTTGGCAAATACCCCCCAATTGTTGTAGACTAGAAACTTAGTCCAAAAGCTCCGACCCACCCAGTGTGTCCCGGCGCGAAATTCAGAGGTTGATTCATGCACGCAATTATTGAGACCGGCGGAAAACAGTACCGGGTTGCTCCGGGCGATGTGGTCCGTGTGGAGAAGTTGGAAGGCGAAGTCGGTTCCGAGGTGGAACTGCCGCTGCGCGCGGTGTTCAAGGAAGAAGGCCAACTGGTGGCCGGCGCCGACCTGGGCCAGGCTTCTGTGAAGGGCACCATCGTGGCCAATGGCCGCGCCAAGAAGGTGCTGGTCTTCAAGTTCAAGCGCAAGAAGCAGTATAAACGCACGATAGGTCATCGCCAGGACTTCACGGAAGTGAAGGTCGGCGAGATTCTGGTGTAGGTGAAGTCATGGCGCACAAAAAAGGTTTAGGCAGTTCCAAGAACGGGCGCGATTCCAACGCACAACGGCTGGGCGTGAAGGTATTCGGCGGACAAACGGTGCCGGGCGGATCGATCATCGTCCGCCAGAGGGGCACGCGAATCAAGCCCGGCGATAATGTCGGCTGGGGTAAGGACGACACGCTCTTTGCCAAAGTGACGGGCGTGGTCGAATTCCGCGACCGCGGCCGCCAGGGCAAATTCGTCAGCGTGAAGGAAGTCGTCTAGGCTGACCCGCGGGGGAACCCCCTTCCCTCACCTGCCCTCCGCATCTCGATGTTCATCGACGAAGCCCGCATCCTGGTAAAGGCCGGAGACGGCGGCAATGGTTGCCTGGCCTTTCGCCGCGAGAAGTTCGTTCCGCGCGGAGGTCCCAGCGGCGGCGACGGCGGCCGCGGCGGCGATGTCTTCATGATTTCCACCGAGCACCAGAACACGCTGATCCAATTCCGCTTCAATCCGGAGCACAAAGCGCAGCGCGGACGGCACGGGGAAGGCAGCAACCGTACCGGGGCCGAGGGCTACTCCGTCGAACTTAAGGTGCCTGTCGGCACGGTAGTCTACGACGAGGGCACCGGCGAGCGCTTGCACGATTTTGCCGGGCCCGGGGAGCGCTTCCTGGTGGCCCGCGGCGGCCGCGGCGGCAAAGGTAACGCGAGATTCGCAACCTCCACCCACCAGGCGCCCACCGAACACGAACCGGGCAAGCCGGGCGAAGAGCGCCGCCTGCGGCTGGAATTGAAACTGCTCGCCGATGTGGGGCTGGTCGGTTTCCCCAATGCCGGCAAGTCCACGCTGATCTCCCGTATCTCCGCCGCGCGACCCAAGATCGCCGACTATCCCTTCACCACGCTGGAGCCCCAACTGGGCGTCGTCTCCATGGACGACTATCGCAGTTTCGTGGTGGCCGACATCCCTGGCCTGATCGAGGGTGCCCACTTGGGGCACGGGCTGGGCACGCAATTCCTCCGTCACATCGAGCGCACCCGCCTGCTCGCCCACCTGGTGGATGTTTCGGAATCCAGCGGCCGCGACCCGGTCCATGATTTCGACACGGTGATGTCCGAACTAGCCACATTCAGCACGGAACTAGCCGCCAAGCCCATGATCGTGGTGGCCACCAAGATGGACGCCGCGCAGGATCCGGAACGCGTGGAGTCGCTGCGGCGCAAGGCGGCGGAGCGCGGGCTGCCGTTCTACGAAATTTCCAGCGTCACCGGCCAGGGGCTGGACGAACTGCGTCACGCCATGGCGGAGCGGGTCCTGGCACCCGTAAGCACAGATAAAGAGACCTGACCTACTCCGCGCGCAGGGCTTCCACCGGCTCGATGCCGGCCGCACGCCGCGCCGGAACGTAACTGGCAACCACCGCCGCCGCTGCCAGCACCAATGATGTAGCCACATAGGTGACCGGGTCGAGCGCGCTTACGTCGAATAGCAGGGCGGTCATCATCCTGGTGAGAGCCGCGGCGGCCACCACGCCGCAAAGGACGCCAATGGCCGTCAGCATCAGCCCCTGCTGGACGAACATCCGGAGCACCGATTGCTTCGGCGCGCCCAGGGCGATGCGAATGCCGATCTCGCGCGTGCGCTGCGCCACCGTGTAGCAGATCACGCCGTAAATACCCACAATGCCCAGCAGCAAGGCCATGCCCGCGGCGATGCTCAGCATAACCAGCGTGAAGGAGGTGCGGGCCATGGAGCGGTCGTACACTTCCCGCACAGTGCGCACATTGGCGATCGGTAGGTCCGGGTTGACAGACCACACTGCTCGCCGGACCTCGTCCATCAGGCTGGCGGAGCCGGTTCGGGCGCTGCGAATGGCGAGTATTTCGCCGCGCTGTGCATTCAAGGGCTGGCCCCAGAAATCCCTGAGGAGCAGCGGCCAGTAAACCATAGTGGTCGCCTTCTTATTGACGCCGTCGTCCCGCTCGTTTCCCACTACCCCGACCACCTCGCGCCAGACCGACTGGGGATTCTCGCGAACCTGCTTGCCTAGCGCGGCGCCCGGGTCGTGCCACAGTTCCCGCGCCATCGCTTCCGAGACCACAACCACCCGGCGGGTCTCGTATATGTCTGTCCAGGTCAGATCGCGGCCGGCGAGGATCGGATTGCCCATGGATTTGAAGTAGCCGGGCGAGATGAACTTGTAGCGGCGCATGGGCGGGATTTGCCCCGGAGCGTACGACTTGTCGGCGGCTAAGATCGGATCGTTGTCCGTATTGCCATCCATGGTGATGGAGTTGGTCAGGCCCACCGACGTGACACCCGGAATGGCGGCGATCTTGTCGAGGATGTTGTTATAGGCGCGGACCGCCTGCTCGGGCTTCGGCACCAGCGCGTCCGGAATGGAGACCGCTGCCGTGAGGATTTGCTCGGGACGGGTAAAGCCCGGCTGTACCTGCTTCAGCGCCCTCACGGTGCGAATCATCAGGCCCGAGCCGATTAGCAGGACCAGTGCCAGCGCTACCTGCAGCACCACCAGCACGCTGCGTGCGCGATGGCGATCGCGGCTTCCACTGGCGTTGCGCCCACCTTGGCGTAGCGTCCACATCAGACGCGGACCGGCGTATCTGAATACCGGTATCAGCCCGAACGCTGCTCCCGCGGCGAGCGACAGCGCCAGTGTGAACAGCAGCACTCGTGCGTCGATGGAGATTTCGTCGATCCGCGGCAGATTGGCCGGTCCGATGGCTACCAATAGCTTAAGGGCGGCATAGGCGAGGCCTA
>Ga0070731_10001313_pt1 | contig 26143 bp, 22 predicted proteins | sample Coa_R1_2_FD_66448 | JGI IMG/M metagenome (GOLD analysis project Ga0070731, IMG submission 66448) | Surface soil microbial communities from Centralia Pennsylvania, which are recovering from an underground coalmine fire - Coalmine... | ecosystem: Environmental > Terrestrial > Soil > Unclassified ... | reverse complement strand
TCTTTGCGTGCTTCCTCGACGCGGCCAAGCTTGGCCAGCAGATCGGCGCGCACGCTGGGCAACCAATGATAGTGTTGCAGCGCCGGTTCGCTTGCCACCGCGTCGGTTAATTGTAAGCCGCGCTCTGGTCCGTACGCCATGCCGACCGCGACGGCGCGATTGAGCGCCACAACCGGCGTCGGGAGCAGCTCGACGAGCGCGTCGTACAGCGCCGCGATACGCTTCCAATCGGTCTCCCGTGCCGTCGCCGCACGCGCGTGACACGATGCGATCGCGGCTTGCAGCGCGTACGGGCCCAAAGCAACGCCGAGCGCTCGAGCGCGATCGAGTCCAGCCAATCCGCGCGCGATATAGAGCCGGTTCCAACGGTTGCGATCTTGCTCGAGTAAGAGAACCGGCTCTCCGCCGAGGCCGACGCGTGCGGGCAAGCGGGAAGCTTGCAACTCCATGAGCGCGATCAGGCCGTGCACCTCGGATTCGTGTCGCATCAGCCGCGCGAGCACGCGGCCCAGCCGCAGCGCGTCTTCGACCAGCTCCGGGCGTAATACGTCCTGGCCGGCGCTGGGCGCGTAGCCTTCGTTGAAGATCAAGTATATCGCTTCGAGGACCGACGCGAGCCGCGCCGGACGCTGCCCGGCTTCGGGCACCTCGAATGGGACGTTTGCTTCGGCGAGCGTGCGTTTTGCGCGTACGATGCGTTGCGCCATCGTAGACTCGGGGATAAGGAACGCTTGCGCGATCTCGCGAGTGGTCAGACCACCGAGCAACCGCAGCGTTAGCGCGACGCGCGCCTCCTTTGACAGGATGGGGTGACACGCGACGAACGTCAGCCTCAACAGATCATCGTCGATCGCATCGACGTCCGCAGCGAAATCCGGTTCGGTGACGGCTCGCTCGCGCGCGGCCGGCTCGATCTTCTCCCAAAAGGTTTTCTCGCGCCGAATCGCGTCGATCGCGCGCCGTTTGGCTGCCGTCATCAGCCACGCCGCCGGACTGCGCGGAATGCCTTCGTCCGGCCACTGCGACACGGCGGCCACGAAGGCATCCTGCGCGAGGTCTTCGGCGCGTCCGACGTCGCGCACGATTCGCGCGAGTCCGGCGATGATCTTGGGCGACTCGATGCGCCAGATCGCTGCGATCGTCGCGTCGAGCGACTCGCTCACTGCGTGCTCAGTTTCTCCTGAAGACGCTCGTCTCGCGCCCGCATCTCGGACGCGAGGTGCTCTCCGAAATCCTCGGCCTCGAAGACTTGGCGGATCTCGATCTCGGCACCATCGTGGAACGGCGCGCGCCGGAAGCGCTCGATGGTCTCTTCCTTCGACTTGCCTTGGACCATCCAAAAGCCGGCGACGAGCTCCTTGGTCTCGGCAAACGGCCCATCGATGACGGTGACCTTCCCGCCGTCGAAGCGCAGGCGCGCACCCTTCGAGGATGCCTGCAAGCCATCGCCCATGAGCATGACGCCCTCTCGTATGAGCTCGTCGTTGAACGCGCCCATTTCCCTAAGCTGCTCGGCGGTGGGCAGCACGCCAGCTTCGCTATCTTTATTGGCCTTGACTAATACCACAAATCGCATGATGACTCTCTCCTTCGTTGTGGTGGCTTTACCTCCACGTCGAACGAGCCACGCCGGTTTCGACGATCCGAAAAAAAAACTACTAGCGAGCCAGTATGGAACATCAGCTCGGGGGCTCATCGGTGGGCCTCGGCGACTACCGGATGGAGCGGCGGCCCATGACCGCTAGGAAATCGTCAACGTAAACGACACGATCGCATGGTTGTTGCGATCGGCGGTCCAAAACCGCTCACCGTCGTAGGCGACGCTGCGCGGTTTAAACGGAAACGATTGGAGCGTTTCGATCGATGACGCTGGCGCATCGATGCCGAGCCGCTGGAGCTGACCCTCGACCCAATCTTCGTCAACGGTCGCCAAATAGAACGCGCGGTCAACGATTGTCATGCCAACCGGGCGCCTTTCGAGCTGCACTTCGCGCACCGGCGCGCCACCTTCGTCGAGTTCGATCAGCTTCTTATCCCAAGCTTGTGAGAGATACAACGTTTCGTTTGCATAGGCAAGAAACGATCCGGAGAAATCCGGACACGGGAAGCACTCGGTGAATCCCTCTTCGGGCGTAAACGAATAGACGTACCGCCGGTCGCGTTCCAGGTCGGGCTCGTCGATCGCTGGAGCAAGGATCACCCGAAAGTCCGAGCCGGTGTAGGTCACGCCTAACGATTCATACGGCGGAACGAATTCCCGCCGGATGTTCCACGTCTTCGGATCGAGCGCATACAATCGACCGTTCGCGGCGCTCGTCAGCCACATCGACTCACCATCCCAAGCCAGACCCTGCGGGCCTTGCACAGGCGAGGGGTAGCGGACGAGGCCGCTCATGCCTCGTCACCTTTCTCACACTTCGAATTCACAACGTTCCGTTGGTGATGCAACGCTTTAGACTTAGACGGATTGCCGCCAAACTCAGCCTCGGTTTAGCCCCACGTCGGGCGTTAGCGCCCTCAAAGGCCGGTCTATAAGCGTGCGTTCACCGAGTGAACCTACAAATACCACTACACTTACCGGTACACTTTTCGCAGCCCCGGCTGATCGGCGCGGACGACCGCAGCGCAGCTGTTGACGCGGGTCGGATTCGCATGCTACGATTCGACCTAACCTTTTACGCCGCGCCCTAAAGGCGCGGTACACTTAGCATTGGTTAGGTAAGACGATGTCACTCTTCGCACGGCCTGCGCGCCACTTCGTAGCATGACTGTCACACTACTGCGAAGCGACCCCGGTGCGCTGGTGCACAACGACGCCCCCTTGGGTCCGATCGTGAAAATCAACGGCGCGAACCTGTTGGTGCGAGCCGACGATGGGAACGAGCAGCGAGCTAAGGTGGGCGGTCTGGTGAAGATCGGCGGAGAGAACGACGTTATCGGTATTGTGGAGTCGATCGAGATTAGCGATACGATTCCGCCGCGAACGATCATCTCGATCGACTTGGTCGGCGAGATCCGGCAACGCAATGGGCAACGCTTCTTTACTCGCGGCGTCTCGAATCTGCCGGGCATCAGCGACTACGTTCGTCCGGCCGGGAAAGACGTGTCGACGGTCGTTTACGCGCAGCCGGCGGCGCCGAGCATTCCAGTCGGCCGATTGAGCGGTGACCCGACGCAAGAAGCATACCTCATGTCGGACGAGCTGCTGGCCAAGCATTTCGCCGTAGTCGGTTCGACCGGATGCGGAAAATCGTGCACGACGACGCTGCTGCTTTCGCGCATCATCGAGCGCCAGCCCAACGCGCATATAGTCATGCTCGACCCCCACAGCGAGTACGCTACGGCGTTCGGCGATTTGGCTGAAGTGATGGACATCAGCTCCTGCCGCTTGCCGTTTTGGATGCTCAACCTGGAGGAAGCAACTCAAATACTCGTTCGAGGCGGCACCAACGAAGAGCAAGAGGCACAAGCGATCATCCTCAAAGACGCGCTAGTCAAGGCGCGCCTGACGAATGCAGACGATTACGGCGGCCCAACGTGCGTCACCGTTGACAGCCCGATTCCGTTCTTCATTCGCGACGTGCAACGCAATCTCGAAGAGTCGATGGGTCGGCTCAATCGCGGCGATGGCGCTGGGATATACCGCCGGCTGCTTTCCCGGCTGGACTCGCTGTTGCAGGATCGCCGCTATAGCTTCATGTTCGGCGATGCCTACTTCGCGACCGATTGCCTTGCGGAGCTAGTTGGACGCTTCTTCCGGATTCCCGTCGCCGGTAAGCCGCTCACGATCGTCGATATGTCGGGGGTTCCCTCAGAGGTAGCCGATGTCGTCGTATCGGTTATGGGGCGCGCACTGTTCGACTTCGCCTTGTGGTCGGATCCGAAACGCCGGCCGCCGATACTGCTGGTTTGCGAAGAGGCGCATCGGTACTTACCTGCCAACGAGGCTCTCGGTTTTGCAGCATGCCGGCGTTCGATCAGCCGTATCGCGCGAGAAGGGCGGAAGTACGGGCTCTCCCTCGCGTTGATTTCGCAGCGTCCCTCGGAGTTGTCGCTAGAGGCGCTTTCGCAGTGCGGCACGGTAGTCGCTTTGCGACTCGGCAACGGCGCCGACCAGCGGCTGGTGGAGGCGGCACTTCCGGATACGGGTCGTACGATGATGCGCGCGCTCTCCAGTATGCCGCCGCAGGAGGCGGTTGTTTTTGGCGAGGCTGTATCGCTGCCGATTCATCTCCGATTCGACGATCTGCCGCTCGAGCGGCGGCCACGCAGTTCGAGCGCTCGTTTTTCAGTAGCCTGGCAAGACGACACGGCGGACGAAGCATTCCTCAGTGAGGCGATTCGCCACTGGCGTATGGCTTCAATCTGACCTTCAGCCGCGGCACGGTTTCTCATCCGCGCCGAAACAGCGGGCATAGTGCCAACGTATTCTTGACGACATGATCGTTCCGGCCCCGCTCGCTCTCGCCGTGCTCGTCGCCGCAACGGCGCCCTCGGCGCCGCCGGTGGTTCCGGGAGCGTACGCGGACGAGTCGGGCCGCACGCTTTATGCCGCGCTCGACATCGAGTCCGACGGACCGCAAGTCAACTGGATCGATCCGAAACGACAAACTGTCGGCGTCACGGCAGAGATCCCGGCGGGTTGGCGGCTTACGCAGCGGATTTTCGAGCGGCGCACCACCGTGCAGGCGCCGCAAGGTCCGCTCGGGGTGTCGCTCTACTACCTCGACGATCGCAAGCGCGCGACTGTCATCTTAATTCACGGCAACGACCCTCAGACGCGCGACATGGGTTTCCTGGCTCCGCTCTACGTACTCAACGGCGTCAACGTCGTCACGTACGATCAGCGCGGAACCGGTGAATCGGCCGGATCCTGGCGCGACAACGGACCCATACAGCGTGCGGCCGACGTAGAAGCGATCTACGACGCGATCGCGTCGGATCCGCGGGTCGATCCCAAACGAATCGGCCTGTGGGCGTTCAGTAACGGTGGCTGGACCGCACCCATCGTTGCGACGCAGCGTCCGATCGCGTTCATGCTGCTGATTGGCGCGCCGGCCTCCACGCTTCAGGCGAACATCGAGTACGAAGTCGCGCAGCAGGTGCAGCGCACCGGCTACGACGACGCGCAAATCGCGCACGCCGTTAAGACGGTGTCCGCGTTGCTCGCTGCCCTCGACGGCACCGGCCGTTGGGAGACTGCAAAAGCGCTCTACGAGGCGTCAGCGGGACAAAAGTGGCTTCTGGCGCTGGGATTGCGGCCGAATATGACGCTCCCCCCGCCGGCGCCGGTACTCGAAGCAATGCGGCGCGCCGACGTTTTCGACCCGCAGCCTTTCCTCGTGCGCGTCACCGTGCCGACGCTCTCCCTTTACGGCGAGCTCGATCGCGCGGTTGACGTTGCGCACGATGCGCCGCAGCTCCAAGCCGATTTCAAGCGAGCCGGCATGAAAGATCTCACAATCAAGGTCTATCCGGGTGCCGGCCACTCGCTCTTTCTTTCACCCACCGGCTATCGCGATGATGCGAAACCGCCGTGGCGGTTGGTGCCGGACTATTCGACCGTCACGATCGACTGGCTGCGCGACCGCGGTCTCCTCGAGCCCGCGACGTAAGTGGCCCGGCCCTAACGCATTAGATTGACGCTCTACTTCAAATTCACAACCGGAAACGTCGCTGATCGCGACGCGCCGTCACTTTTCCATGTCAGCGTTATCTGAGCTCGCGTGCGCAGCATCTCATCCCACTCTCGAAACGTCATGGATCGGGCGTCCTTTCCACCGACGGTCGCGATCACGTCGCCAACGTGGATGCCGGCACGCGCGGGAGCCATGGCCGGCAGCACGTCTCGAACGTAGCGCAGCCGCTTACGAAACGAGATCGTTAGACCGCACGTGCGCTCCCCGGGAACCGAGAACTCTCGACCGGCAAAGAGCGGCTCGAATCCAACCCGCTGATGGAGGCGATCGAACTCCATCACGAACTGCTGCATCACCTCGACGCCGATATCCGGTAGCGGCAGCGACTCGTTAATCGCCACTGCCGGCCGCCCCGCATGAACGTCACCCAATTCCAACGTCCCGTCGATCGAAGTGATTTTTGTCCGCGTTGCGCCCGTCTGTCCATTATAGACGAGTGCCGACTCGACCGGAGTGCTGTCGAACAGCAAGCCCCGCAGGTCCCTCGACGTTGCTTCCCAGGCATACGCGTCGTCCCCGGAGTCGATCAGTGTCGGCAGCCGGCGTCCGTCGATCGCAAGCTCGATCTCCGGTAAACGATGGCTCAAACGATACGGCATCCAAAACGCCAACGGTAGTCTGTTCGGGCGGCTTCCGACGACGAGTGTCTTCCGCTTGAGGTTGAAGGTGAGATACTTCTTGCCGAATGCGTTGAACCCCAGGATTCCGTCGAGGTCGTCGCCGTCGGCAATCACCGCGTAGTAGTCGCGCATCGAGATGTTTCCGGCGCGCAGTTCGTCTAGCTTGACGATCGCGTGATGGCCGGGAACGTGGCTGACGATGTGCGCGGACGCTTCGCGAGCGACTTGCGAGCTGACCGTCGTTACGTTTGACCCCGTATCGAAAAGGAACGTATACGGACCGCGACCGTTGACAAAGACTTTCACGTACGGCGAGCGGTAGTGTCCGTACCAATCCGTGCCTTGAAGCAAAATCGTGGTTGGGTCAGCCGATGAGCGCACGGTCGTCGCGCCCATGAGGTAGTCGCGATGGATACTTTCGGGTATCGCCGCATCTGGTTTCGGACCACTTGCAGCGGCCAAAGCGGTCGGCAATAATGATGTCAGTGCGATTGCGAAAGCGCACTGACGCGCTACCGACAGGTATGCTCCAGAAGGTTCGTTAAACGCGCTATTCAAAGTACAACGTAACCTCAGGCGGGAACGCAAGGGGCAGTCGGTTACATCATAGTTTTCTAGCTTCCGATCGCGCAGGATCCTCCTCTACGACTTAGTGCAGGTCGTTTTGGCCGTGACCTTCCACACTCCGCCGACCTTCGCTTCGCTGAGATCGACTTGCTTAGTCATGGAAAGCATCGTATAGGTATCGCGGATTGGCGTCATCGTGCCGTCGGTGTCATAAAACGTTCCGATCCAATGGATTGTTTTTCCGGTTTCCTGCGTCGTCTCGGTTCCGTACTTTCCGCCGGAATCGGCGTATGGCGCGTACCAGGTCTTCGTTCTTGCAAGATAAGTGCTGTAGCTGGTAACGTCACCGTTCGGGCTTGCAGTCCTGATCATGATGTTACCGTCTTTAACCTTAGTCGCCGTAATCGTCGTCGATGCTAACGCGCCCAGTTCCGATGGGTGCATTGGGTTCGTGCACGACCAAGTACCGATCATATAATCGTATCCATGCGGGCCTGCGCCGACCGCCGACAAAGACATCGGCGTAGCACCGAGCGCCGGTCCGGCAAGACTAGGCGCGAGCACAGTTACGCAAGCAACAAGCGCAACGACGAGCCGTTTCATAAGAAGTACCTCCGTAGAGAGCCGAGCAAACAACTAAGCCCTTGGCGAAAACGCAGAAAGACCCTGGCCCGACCGTTTGGCGGCCACCGCGTCACCACCAGAGGGGAAAGCAAACGTGGGCTCGCATTTGCTGGGGGCGGCCCGCCGTATGACGGCGTGGTTCACAAGAAGTTGCTATAAGAAGGAGTTCCAACGTGCGATTAAGCCTTCTCGGTGCTAGCGCCATGCTCGCAGCAGGGCTAGCACTTTCAGCGTGCTCCAACAATGCCGGCTCCTCGGCGGCTATGCCGTCGTCGAGCTCGCAAGTCCTGGGGACGAATCAGGGCCACAAATATTTTGTTCGTCCGGCGCCCGGGGTAAAAGTGCTCTCCGGTCCGGCGTGCGGAAGCCAGTACAGCTTCTGCTTCTACGTCGTTCCCGGTAACCCGGGGCCCTACGTCACAACGTCAGACGGCACTTCGCCACTATATAACGTGGGGACGATCCTCAAGAACAAGAAGGGCAAGGTCGCCAAGAAATTCTCCAATTACTTCTATCCGGATCCCGGTGACCCGACCTCTCAATACATCACGTACAAAGGAAAGACTCCCAAGCATCCAGGCGTGGTAAAATATACCGACGTATACTGCATTTCGTTCTCGGCAAGCGGTTGCGCTAACGGCAGCGGCAGCATCCTATACCTGGGGATCGCTGTCTACTAAAAGCGTACGCAATCGAAGCGGCTCAAAATAAGGAAGTCCGGCATCCGCCGGGCTTCCTTTTTCGTAAGGCCGAGTCCAGCGAGCGATTCGCGGCTGCACCGCCGCCCACGACGGAGACCAGTCACCAAAGCCGGCGTCGAAAACGACGGTCGGCGAGCCTGACCCGGTGCAGTAGAAGTTCAAGCGCGCGGTTCTGCTTGACAGCAGCTCGCCTGATCTCGTATAGAGCGCATCGCCGGGAACGGCCGCGCCCACAGTAGTCGTTCCGAACACGAGGATGGCAAAGCTCAGCAATCTCGCGATTGGCCTCATCGACTGCACGTAACATGGCCGCATAAAGAAAAGCGATATTGCCGTCCAGCGCGACACTCAGCCCGCCTCCAGCACGATCTTCATCGCCTCGAAGTCGACCGTAAAGGCGTAGTGCTTGAGAAACTCGTGCGAGATCGCACCCCACACGACGAACGGAAAGAGCGTAAAGGGCGAACCTTGCGGTGTATAGATTCCCGGCACGTTGCGCTGCGTCGCCGTTCCGACGGTCACGCGGTCGGCAACGAAGGGAATCGCGGAAATCGCGCCGCCGCCGCCATATCCAGTGGTTGCACGAGCCTGATCGATTTTGATACCGGCTGCTTGGAGCAGCGCGCTAGACGGCATCAGGCCGCCTCCGGCTAAGCCGGAATCGAAGAGAAAGAGACCGCCCGCGCCGTTGACCTGTGCGGGTGCAACGACGAAATGATCGCCGAACAAATAACACGGCACGGTCGCGTCGCCCAGTGCGGTAACGCGGGATTCGAAGGCCGCCGATTCGTCCGCCGAGCGCCGTCGCAGCACCAGCCGGTTGCGCGGATAATCGATCGTCGCCAAAAAGCGCTCGAAGTACGTCGTTCCGACAACCCCGTCGATACGGACGCCGGTGAAGAGCGCGGCAGCGTGCGTGGGAAAGACGTGGACCGGTACGTCGTAGGCAGTCGCACCGCCCAACGTCAACCTCTTGAGCATTCCGCGCCGTGTCGGCGCGCGTAGGCCTCCGGCAAAATTCCCCATCCCTGCGTCGATTGTTACGACGCCGGCCTTCGCCGCAAGCTGGGGTTCCAGGTCGACGTCCCCGCCCGTGTCGACCAGCAAGTTCGCGGCGATGCCGTTGACGTTCGCATGCACGACCGGCAACGGGTCGTCGGTTACGAAAGGGACGATGCTCTGCGCGCCGTCAATCGTCGTACGGCGCGCCGCCTCGGCTTCGCGGCGCTGGAGCTCTACGAGCAGCCGCGAGGCGCGCGCGTTCTTCGGATCCACCGCGAGCACGGATTGGAGCAGCGGCTTCGCACTTGCCAGATCGTTCTGATATAGGCGAATCGACGCCAGACCGAGCTGCGCGTCCGCGTCCGAGGGGTTCGAGCGTAACGCGTCGGCATAGGCGGCGGCTGCGGCGGAAAAATCGCCGCGCCCGAAGAGTGCAGCCGCCGAATTATTCTGCGCCTGCGCGAGCGACGTCGTAAGCGCAAACGTCATCGCCGCCAACATTATTGGGTGTCGAGCGGTGTGCGCGAGGGTGGCTCGCGCATAAAGTCGTCGATCGAGTATTTCGCCGGAATCTTCGAAAACTTGCGCGGCGTTTGGCTGAAGTCGAACGCGTCGTCGAGACTGGCGGCGCGCGCATCGGTATAACCCAGCGACGCCGAACCAATGCTCCCGGCTGGAAGGCCGCCGACCTCTTCAATGAAGTGTAAGATGCTGCCGTACTCGTATTGCACGTGTGAGACGTAGCCTTGCTTCGCGTAGGGCGAGATGATTAGGCACGGCACGCGAATGCCGAGCCCGCGATAGTCCAGCTGGGGCGGCGCAGCGTTGTCGTAAAAACCGCCCCAATCGTCCCACACCACCACGATCGCGCTCGTCGGCCATTCCGCGCTCGTGCCGACCGCATTGACGACCGAAGCGACCCACGACGGTCCACGATCGCTGAGGGCGACGGGATGGTCGGAGTCTTCCTCAGTTGGAGTTACCCAGCTTACAGATGCAAGCCGCCCATGCTTCGCATCGCTCAAGACCTTCGTCTGCGGGGCAACGACGTTTGTGCTCCAATCGGTGCCGTACCGCACGTACTTGATTGCTTCGAACGGCTCCCACATGCCGGCGTCGAGGACTTCAAATGCGTAAAACCTCCACGAAATATGGGCCTGATCGAGTACTTGCGCAATCGTGTTGAACTGATCGAAGCACGGGAACGGGCCATTATAGCGCAGTTTCCGGTACGGAGTGGAGAGTAGGTACGAGCTCGTGGTACCGTGCGGTGAATCGCAATCGTACGGTCCGGCGCTCGGAAAATCAACCTCGGCTTTCGATGGCGGCGCTAAATCGTCGGTACCGGCGACGAGCGTCAGGTGCCCGGTGAAGCTGCCGCCGAACTCCGTCGGAAACATTGCATCGGCAAGGACGTACTGTCGCGCCATCGTCCAGTAGGGACGGACCTGCGATCGATCGATGTACCCGTACGCGGCGTATTTGCCCGAACGCGGGGCGGCTGCGTAGAACCCGTCCATCTTGCCGCCATCCCAATCGATGATGGATGAGTTCCAATCGTGCGGCAGTAAGCCCGGATTATCTTGGAACGTTTGCCGCCGCAGCGGAACGGAGACGTCGCCGCGCGGGCAGTTCGAGCCCGAGCTCGGTTTGCTCGCATCTTGAGCGATGGCGCAGCCGAACGCTGGCGCGTTGGCACCCGGATATCCGGCGAAGAAATTCTCGAAGCTTCGGTTTTCCTGAATGATGACGATAACGTGCTTGATGTGACCGCTCGCCGTGGAGACGGGCGGAAGCGCGTTCTGCCCCGGTGGTGCAGTGGTCGCGGCGCAGCCTGCTAAGAGCAGACCAAGCGTCGCTGCAATCGCGTCCCGGGCGTCCATCACCCGATGCTTCCGCTCCGGGCGAGAATTCTCTGCGCCGCCGTCCAATCAATGATGATGCGCATCGGCGTCGACGTAGGCCGCACCAAGATCGAGATCGTCGCGTTGGATGACGATCGCTCGACGCTAACCCGGCGGCGGATCGCGACGCCGGTCACCGATTACGAGGCCACGCTCGATGCGATCGCCGGTTTAGTGCGCGACGTCGAATCGGAAGCCGGCAGACGGGCGACGGTCGGCATCGGCACGCCCGGCGCTATCGATGCAGTAACGGGGCTGCTCAAGAACTCGAACAGCACCGTGCTCAATGGGAAGCCCCTGCATCGCGATCTCGAAGCGCGGCTTGGCCGCGAGCTGCGGCTCACGAACGATGCGAACTGTCTTGCGCTTTCCGAAGCCATCGACGGCGCGGCGAAAGACGCCGACGTAACCTTTGTCGCAATCCTAGGCACCGGCGTCGGCGGCGGCATCGCCGTCGGCCGCCGCGTTATTACCGGACGCAATAAGATCGCGGGCGAGTGGGGTCATAATCCCTTGCCGTGGATGACATTCGACGAGTTGCCGGGTCCCCAGTGCTACTGCGGCAAGCGCGGCTGCATCGAAACGTTTCTTTCGGGGCCGGCGCTAGCTGCCGAATTCACCTCCCTAACTGGTCGAACGATGCGTGGCGACGAAATCGCAAAGGCCGCCGAAACGGGCGATGTCGACGCCGCCGCGGCGATTGCTCGCTACGAAGAGCGTCTGGCGCGCGCTCTGACGCACGTTATCAACGTTGTCGACCCGGACGTTATCGTTCTCGGCGGCGGACTATCGAATATGGAACGGCTCTACGCGAACGTTCCGTCGTTGATGCAGCCGTACGTGTTCTCCGAGCTCGTCGATCTTCGCATCGTTCCGGCGATGCACGGAGATTCGAGCGGCGTGCGAGGCGCCGCTCTGCTCTGGTGACGGCGCGCGTTTACTGGTGAACGTACGTCGTCGTATCGGGACCGATGCCGCTGATCTCGAGAATTACCTCAGTCTTCGCTATTGCGTAGTGATGGACGCCGGCAGGGATCGACGCTACGGTGCCTGGGGTGATCGGCTTGGTCTTAGACATATCGATCGTATCGCCAAGACCGAACATGCCGCTACCGCTGATGACGACGACGTTCTCCGTCATGCTGTGATAGTGCGGCATCGCCTTACCGCCGGCGGGCGCTTTCAAAAAGTACGCATAATAGGCGCCGGCCTTGTTCGGGTCGCCGGTAATGATCGCCATCTGCCAGCCCTTGAACTGCGGGACCGGTTGCCACTTAGCGGTCTCGGGCGTCACGACCGTCGGTGTGGTCGCGGCGGCTGCGATTGAAGTGAGTGCCGCAAAAGCCAGAGCGGCCAGAAATACTCGCGAGCGTTGCATGTAAGGTACCTCCTACGCGAGGGGGTTCGGCATACGGCTGCTCGGTTCCGCGTAGACGATTTCACCGGCGCGAATCGTGTAGCGCACCGCTGACAACGCGCCAATATTCATAGCCGGATCGCCAGTCAGGACCACGAGATCGGCCGGATTACCGGCGCGCACTTCGGCCCGCGATTTATCGCCGTCGATACGCTGTGCGGGCGCAGTCGTGAGCGCTGTCAGAATTGCGGGAAACGTCGCGCCGGCCGCAACCATGAGCGCATACTCTTGCGCGGGATCGTATTCGACGGCACCCAGATCGGTGCCGAAAAGGATGCATCCTCCCCGCTCCGTCCAGGCTCGAACTTGCCCCACAGCCGTGGCGACGAGTCTTTCCCGAATCGACAAACGATCGTGGCGCAGCAGGCTCTTCCAAACCATGAGCGTCGGTATCAGGGCCGTCGCCTGTGAATCCATCCGAGCGATCAGGGCCTCATCCCATGCGCCCGATCGCGGTGTCGTGTGCGCGATAACGTCCACGCCCGCATCCAGCGCCGCGCGGATGTCGGCAGCATCGTTGGGATGCACGAAGACGAGCCGGCCCGCCGCGTGTGTCTCGTCGACCGCTGCGCGCATAAGGTCCGGTTCCAGCCGGCCGCCGGCGGGCGATGAGGCAAAGATCTTCACCGCATCGGCCCCGGCGCGAAGAAGCTCGCGCGCGCGCTCGCGGGCGGATTCGGCGTTCGAAACCTCGGAAAGCGCAGTTTCCACTAAGCCGAGTGCGCGGAAGACCTCGGGCGGCGGCGCGCCACCCGTCGCAATCAGCCCTTCGCCGGTCGTGAGAATTCGCGGACCGCGAACCTCGCCGCGCTCGATACGTCCGCGAAGCGCTTGAGTGTTCGAAAATTGCGACGAGAGATCGAATACGCTGGTGAAACCGAAGCGCATGAGCTCATCCAATTGGCGCTGGAGTTCGGGCGCCGGAATCTGTCCGGCATCGGCCCACTTGCGCTCGTGAAAATGAACGTGCGCGTTCCAAAAGCCGGCGGTGACGCTGCAACCGCTGCAGTCAACGGCCGTGGCATCGGGAAACGTCTCCGCGCCTGCATTAGGGCAGACCTCATCGATGCTGCCGTCGCGTAGGACGACGGCCGCGTCCCGCAGCGGCTCATCCCCGGGTGCGGTGTAGACCGTTGCGCCGGTCAGAACAAGCTTAGGTACGCGGTTTGGCAACGTCGTCGAGAACGTCCGCGGTACCTGAGATACGCTCGAGATGCGGAAAGCGAATTCCGCCGTGATAGTCGAGCGTGAGCGTTCGGTACCAGCCCGTCTGCGACGTTATCAGCGAAATCGCCGCGCTCGAGCGTTGCGCGCGATCGATCGCGTATTCCAGCACGTCGGGCGAAAACTGCTGACCGTCTACTGCAACGACGTGCATTCCGGGCGCGAGCCCGGCACGCCATGCGGCGGACCCCTCACGCACGTCTCTGACGACACCTTCCGACGAGATATTCGCACCGTATGCAAACCAGCCGACGGCGTCGTGACTCGAGCGGCGTCCCGAGATAAAGACGTTCGGCTTGGTCGTATAGACGATTTTCCAGCCCGATCTCGCAAGCATATCGGCCACCGGGTGGGGCGCGACTTTATAAACCGATCGCTCGAAGAAAGCGTGCCAATCGTACGGCTGCACCTCGTTGAGCAACCGCTCAATATCTTCACGTGTGTACGTGTCGACGATCGGTCCGGTGACTTTGGGCTCCGTGAAGCGATGCAGAAATGTGTCGAGCGATCGCGCGCCGTGCGATTGCTCGCGGATGATGGTGTCGACGTCGAGCCAGATGAGTTCGCCTTCGTCGTAAAAATCGCCCGAGGTTCGGCGTATCGATCTGTAATCGCCGCGCGCTTCGTAATAGTACGGCGCGCCGGTCGTGACGTCGATCAACGGCGTCGTCATGCGCCCCGGTTCGGTATCCAAATTTGCGTAAACCGAAGCGATGTATTCGGGAAAGAGCTTGGGCGAGCGAATGCCGGCGCGGAACGAGAGCAGATCGCCGAGATACTGGTTCATCCCCTCGTAGACCCAAAGCAAATCCGTGAGCTGCGGCACTTGAAAGTTGGGCGTCGTCAAGTCGGCCGGCCGCCGGTACTTGCCGTTCCACGAGTGCGAAAATTCGTGCGTGATCAAATCGCCCCCGGTCAACGACTTGTCCGGCTCGGTAAGAAAATCGTCAGACGCGCGATTGTCGCTCGATTGGTGATGCTCGATGCCTTCGAAACCTATTTCATCGCTCAGCGTGAGTAGGGCGTGATAATCGTAAAAATGGCGGGAGCCGTACATGGCAAACGCTTCCGCGGGCACCCGCTGGTATGCATGCAAGAGCGCATCGGGAATCTCCAGGTCTTCCGGAAGATCGGCGAATGCATCGAGTGCAACAAAGGCCGTGCCATCCCGCCATAGCTCCCACTTCCGAACATAGCGTCCCATGTCGAGCGGGGAGTCCACGAGCTGGTTCAAAGTGGTGACCGCAAAGTCGACGTGATTACCGTTCGTCCGGTCTTCACGTAACGCGCTGGCGTACTGCCATCCTTCCGGCAGAACGATCGACGGCCTTACGTAATAGTCGTGCGAGTCGACGCCGTCTTGATAGAGCAGTGCGCGATTCCAATTGACGATGGCTACGCAATGCGTTGCCATCGTGTCGTCGGGCGCGTTCATCAAAACGTCAAAGGCAGCGTCGATGGCGTCGGCGCCGGCCGGGACGTTCACGTGAAAGGCGTAAGGGTCAATAGGGTCGCGCTGCCAGTCCAACGCGCTACCATTGGATAAGATGCGCAGCGCGGCGAGGTCGTTCAGGGGCCCGGTTGGCCCGTGCTCGCCCGGAATCCATTTCGGATATACGAGGGTAAAAGCCCCAGGCGCGGCCGGGATATGCTCGCGCACCTCCATGAAGCCGTCGTCCGCCCGCGACGCGTCCACTGCGAGGGTAACCGGGCGCTGGCGAGTGGCGTACGGCGTCGCCGCCACGAAGCCCGCGGCGGCCAGCAATGGTGCGAGCATGCCCCACGGTTCTGAGGTGCGCCAATCCGCCCTTCCGCGGCAGGTCTGCGGCGCGCGAACCACCAAGAGGCCACCGTTCTTCATCATCCCCGCTTTCCGACGGAGGTCGCTATAGCCACGTGAAGATCGTGGTGACGGTTAAGCTCGTTCCCGACCCGAACGCCGAAAAGAGAATCGATCCGCAAACCAAACGGCTGGTGCGCACCGGCGTCGAGACTGTACTGAATCCCTACGACGAATACGCGTTGGAGGCGGCTCTTCAGCTGAAGGAGCGCGCCGGCGGCGATTCGCGCGTGACGGTCTTTTCGATGTCGCCGGAACCGCTGCGCGAAACGTTGCGCAAGGCGCTCGCAATGGGCGCCGACGATGCCCTCCTTCTTGCCGACGCGGGGCTCGAGGGAAGCGATGTGTGGGCGACCGCCTATGCAATCGCCGCCGCGCTTCGCAAGCTCGAGTTCGACCTCTTGATCGTCGGGGGGTTGACGGACGACAGCAGCACCGGCGCAGTGCCTGGCGCGCTGGCCGAGCATCTGGGCTTGCCCTGCGTGACCAACGCCCGCAAGATCGAGGTCGTGGACGGCGGATTGCAGGTCGAGCGTGAGACCGACGTCGGCTACCAGAACGTTCGCGCGCCGCTGCCGGCTCTGCTGACCACCGCGCTCACCTTCGGCGAGCCGCGGTATGCATCGCTCAAAGGCATCATGGGCGCCAAGAAAAAGACGATCGCGACGACGACTGTCGGCGAGCTGGCGTTGGAGCTTCCGGTCGGCACGGCCGGGTCGAAGACGGAACTGCGCAGTTTCGCACCTCCGCCGCCGCGCGGCAAGGGCCGCACCGTGGAGGCTGCCGACGGCATATCAGGCGCCCAAGCGATCTTTGATTTTCTTCAAGAGAAGAAGCTCGTTTAGGTGCGAGCGCGATGAAGCACGTACTCGTATTCGCCGAACACCGTCAAGGCAAGACCCGCAAGGTCACCTTCGAGCTCGCCACTGAGGCTCGGCGAATCGCAGACCAGCTTGGCGGCAAAGCGTTCGCCGTCGTTTTGGGCAGCGGTGCGAAACAACTAGCGGACGAGCTGAAATCCTATCCGCTCGATGCGGTCTACGTCAGCGACGATTCGGCCGTCGATCAATTCTTGCTCGAACCGGTCGTCGACTATCTCGAGGCCGCGGCGAAGACGATCGGCCCGTCACTTATCTTGATTCCGAACACGCTCTCCGGCCGTGACGTCGCCGGTCGCTTGATCGTCCGCCTCGGTGCGGGAATCGTCGCCGACGTGGTCGAGGTCAACGTCGAGGACGGAGCGGTTCTCTGCATCTCGCCCAAGCTTGGGGGAGCGCTGGTCACGGACTGCGCGCTGCGGCCGGCGGAGTACGGCATCGCAACCGTGCGGCCCAGCGCATTTGCGGCGGCTCGCGGGGGATCCGGCGCGACCGTCATCACGCTCGAGAAACTCGCAAAGAGCTACGTCGCGGCAATCGAGCAGGATGTAGAAGAAGGCGCGACCGAGATGGCGCTCGAGGAGGCACCCGCCGTCGTTGCAGGCGGGCGTGGGCTTGGCGGACCGGAGCCGTTCGACACTCTGTTGAAACCCTTGGCGACGGCGCTCGGAGGCGCCGTTGGAGCGTCGCGTGCAGCTGCCGATGCGGGATGGGTGCCGTACAACTTGCAAATCGGGCAGACCGGAAAGACGGTCACGCCGAAACTCTATATCGCGGTCGGCATTTCCGGTGCGATTCAGCACAAGGTCGGCATGCGCGCGTCCGGGACGATCGTGGCGATCAATAAAGACGCGGCCGCGCCGATTGCCGAGTTCTCCGACCTGCTCGTCGTGGGCGATGCGTTTCGTATCGTTCCGGAGCTGACCAAACTGATTGAGAAAGTTAAAGGAAACCTCTCTTGAAACGACTCGCACTTCTTATTTTGATCGCATTCGGGTGCATCGTCGCGATTGCGGCGACCACCCCCAACGCGCATGCCGCGCTCTTCGGCGGGAAGAAAGCCGGAACGCCGAGCCCGTCGCCGTCGCCGTCTGCACTGCCGACGGCCAGTCCGGAGCCGCCGAGCGTCGCGATTCCGCGGCTGACGGCTAAGTTGAAAGCCAACCCGACCGATCAAGTCGCGATGGCGCAGCTCGCTGCCGAATATTTGCAGGTGAACCGCCCGGACGTCACGTTGCAATTTACGCAGCACTTGCTGCAAATGGGAGATAAGACCGCGCAAGTCTATTATTACGATGGATTTGCGTACGAGCAGCTCGGGAACCTCACCGCCGCCACGTACGATTTGGAGCAAGCCTCCAATCTCGATCCGACGAATTTCGGCGTGCTCGCGCAGCTGACCGACGTTTATCTCAAGCAGAGTCGTTTCGCAGACGCAGAACGCATCGCGAAGCGGGCGGTCACGTTCAACAAGAACGAGTCGGCCGCGCTCGACACGCTTGGCAGCGTCTATGCGGCCGAGCAGCACTATGACGACGCGCGCGCTCAATTCGAAGCGGCGTATGCCATGAATCCCAAGGATACGTCGCCGCTCTTCCAAATCGCGACGACCTACGCACAGCAAGACAACATTCCGATGGCCGTGCAAACCGTCAGCCGCGCGCTGGCCGTGGACCCGCGCGACGTTCAGGCGCTGGTCTTCAAGGCCGACCTTTACGCTCGCCAGCACGACGACGCGCACGCGATCCAGGCCTATGACGACGCCGTCGTCGCAGCGCCGACCGACGATCAAAAAGTTGCGATCATGGTGCGGAAAGCCAGCTATTTCATCAGCGAGAAGAAGGACGCGCAAGGCGTCGTGGTTCTGCAGCAAATGGTGACGCAGTACCCCAAAGTCGCGGCCGGTTTCGTGGCGTTCGGCAACTATTATGCCGGCGCGAAACAGTTCGACAAGGCCAACACGCAATGGCAAGCCGCTCTGGCGCTCGATCCAAGCAACGCACAAGCACTGCTCGGCCTCGGGGAAGTCGCGTTGCAGACGGGCCACGTCAGCGACGGCATCAGCTACTTAAAGCGATACACGCAAGTGCAGCCCGACGCTCAGGGATTCGCGCTGCTCGGTCAGGCGTACTCACGCGTCCACGACTATTCGGGCGCACGCGATGCCTGCGGAAAGAGCTTCGAGATTCAACGCTCTCCGGTGACGCTGAGCTGCGTCGCCGGCGCCGACTTCGAGCTGAAGAACTATAAGGAAGCGGCGCAGATCTTCGACGCGTTGGATAGGGCCGCAAAAAACTTCCTGGACAACAGTCCCGAGCTGCTCTTCATTGCCGCTAAATCGTACGCGGGCTCGAATCAGTGCGCCAAAGCGGCCGCGGCGTATAAGCGGCTCTTGTCGCTCAAAGGATGGAATAAGAGCTCGAAAGGTTATGCCGACGTCCGCAAAGCGGCGTCGGATCCCTGTCACTCACCGTCGAAGCACTCCGGCTGAAGTTCGTCACCGACCCGCTTTACGGCGAGCATCTTCGCGGCGTCGCACACCCCGAGCGCCCGGAGCGGGTCGAAGCCGTCGCGGCTGCGCTCGCCGGGATGGGCATCCTGCGGGAAACGATCGCCGCGCGGGACGCCACCAATGAAGAGCTGGAGCGAGTCCACGCGCGCAGCTACGTCGAACTGGTCGAACGCGAAACAAACGGCCTGGTTGATCCGCAATACCTCTCCACCGGCGATGCGGTCATTGACGCAAACTCAGCGCGCGTGGCACGGCGCGCCGCGGGCGGTGCGATCGTCGCAGCCCAGTCCGCGGTAGAGAGCCGCGAGGCGGTCTTTGCGCTCGTGCGCCCGCCGGGCCACCACGCCGAGCCGGACCGTGGTATGGGCTTTTGTCTGTTCAACAACGTCGCAATCGCCGCCCGAGCCCTTGGTCATTCTGAGCTGAATCGAAGGACGCGGGTTTTGATCGCCGACTTCGATTATCACCACGGCAACGGCACCGAAGCCGTCGCCGGCGACGGACTCTCGTACTGCTCGACACACGCCTATCCGGCATATCCCGGCACGGGCGTTCGCAGCATTCGCCGCGGAGACGACGTCGTGGTCAACGTGCCACTGCCCGCGAGCGGCATTTCGACCGAAGCCTTCGTTGCGGTCTGGGAAACGCTGCTTCCGGCCGTCGCGAGTGCCGTTCGTCCGAACGTTTTGCTGGTCAGCGCCGGTTTTGATTACGTAGCGGGCGACGTCGTCGGCGATTTAGGCGTCGGCGTCGAAGCTGCAACGCCCGTCGCGGCGGCGATTCGCCGCGTCGCCGACGAATACTGCGACGGAGCGGTCGCTTACATCTTGGAGGGTGGTTACGGCATCGACGCAATAACGCGTTCGATCTCTCAAATCGCCGCCGTGCACGACGCTGCAATAGCGGCGGCGCCCGTGGCCGATCGAGCCGCACTCCCGCACGACATTCGGCGGCATTTGGCCGCGTTTCTTTAAGCGTCTTCTCAAGGAAGCTCCCTAAGCAAGCAGAAAACACAAGCAATCAAGTCGCCGCACGGCGATTGGATGGCGCTTTTTTGAAAACTTAAGGAGGTACGGGAATGGTTCGCAGATCGCTGCGGCATCTCGGCACCGCGTTCCTCGTGGTCGCTCTCTTCGCGTGTCAGGAAACATGGACACTGGCAAGCGTGACCGGCGGCCTCAACGGTACCGTTGTCGATGCCGAAACCTCGGCTCCCATTGCAGGTGCCCAAGTTACCGCCACGAGTCCGTCGCAATCCTCGACGACTACGACCGACGCCGGCGGCCATTTCAATTTCCTGACGCTCGCGCCCGATACATATACCGTCAGCGTCACGAAGAGCGGATACCAAGATACCAGCGTTCCAGGACAGACGGTCTTCGCCGATACGGTGCAGAGCGTCGCGCTCCGAATGCCGAAGGCGCTGCGCACGATCGCGCACGTTGCCTCGACGGCCGGCAGCGCGCTCGTAAAGTCGGGAACGACGGCCGACGTCTACTCGATCAACAGTGCCGCACAGCAAAGCACGTCGGCTCTCGGCGGCGGCGGTCTGATCAATCAGGCCTATTCCGCCATTTCGACGATTCCGGGTGCGTACGTCATCCCGAACCAAACTGGATACTATGCGACGATCAACATTCGCGGCGGAGACTACGACCAAGTCGGCTACGAATTTGACGGCGTTCCCGTTAATCGCTCGTTCGATAACTACGCTTCCAGCTCGGCATCGTCGCTCGGCAACGCGGAAGTGCAAGTTTATACCGGCGCAAATCCGGCGAACTCCGAAGGACAGGGCCTCGCGGGTTTTATCAATCAAGTCATCAAGACGGGAACCTTCCCCGGCTACGGCACCGGATCGCTCGGGATCGGCACGCCGTCGTTCTACCACCGCGCCGCAATCGAGGTCGGCGGCTCGACGCCCGACCGGCTTTTCTCGTACTACGTGGGCATCGCCGGATTGAATCAATCCTACCGTTACATCAACAGTAATAACGGCTCGGAGTACGATAACTGGCTCGGTCCGGTGGACGGCATCGTCGGCGGTGGGTATGGAAACCCGTTCGCTCCGGGCTGGTCGCTCTTTTACGGCGGCACCGGCAACACGTACTATCCGCTGGGACCGGTGAACTGGCCGAATAACGACGCGTCGCTCGGACTGGCGTCGATCTGGGGACGTAACACGGTCGTCAACTTCCATATCGGAATCCCGCACCATAACGATGCCGGCCGCGACGACATCCAGCTGCTCTGGACCGACGAGGCGTTAAAGAACCAATTCTATTACTCCGCCAACGACTTCGCGTCGCCGTTTTGCGGAAGCAAAGGGATCGACGTCTCGGGCGGTGCGAATTGCATGTATATCGTCAACGGAGAGACGTTGTCGACGCTGACCGGTGGCAGCGTTCCGTATGGCACGCCGGTGCCGGTGACGTTTCTGAACACGTATACCTGGGGATGCCCGCCGACTGTGGGCAAGAGCTATAGCGCTGCGCAGCTGAACGCACTACAAGGTTGCGTGCGGCCTTACGCCTTCCCGAACGGCACGAACGTCGGCTCTCCAAGCAAGCCTTCGGTAATACCCGCGGGCGCTCCCGACCAATCATACAACGATACGGCCATTACGAAGATCCAATACACGAAGAACTTCGGGTCAAGCGCCTATCTTCGACTATACGGCTTCTCGTTTTACAGCGATTGGTTCCTCAACGGTCCGTACAACACAAACTTCTGCTATTTCTTCTGCCCGCTCGCGCCGGATTATGAGCTCAACACGCATACGCGCGGCTTGAGTCTCGAGTTCCAGGATCAGCTCAACGAACAGAACCTCTTGAGCGTGGACGGGTCATTTACGACCGCCCGGATCGTGCGCGACAACAACGGATTCTATAACGTTGGCGGTAACACGGCGGTTATCGTCAACTCGGCCGACCCGTACGGCGGATATTGCTTCACGGGAGCCGGTGGTAAGAGCAGCACCGTCGTGGACTGTCACGAGAATACCGTGGCTTTAGGTCCGGGCTATGGTGGGACGGCCACCACACCGGGTTTGCCGTCGGTCTCCGGCGGAAACTGCTCTATTCCGGGAAAGCCTCAAGCCGGGTCGGCGTGTACCTATATGGTCGCCGAAAACGGGCTGAACGGCACCTATAGCGGCACGATCCCCAACTTTTACGGCGCTTCGATCACCGACCAATACCGCCCGAGCGACAAGTGGCTGCTCAACGTCGGCGTCCGGCTCGACAGCTTCGGCTTCGTCGGGCAAAATACGCTGGTGCCTCCGTTGGGCGGCTCTGCGGCGGCGCGCGCCTTCTGGTTCAAAGCGTATAATCTCGATAACTGCATCAATACCGCCACCGGCGCACCGATAGACAAACCGTCGCTCAACATAACCGATATGACGACGCCGTGTCCATCTGGTTACCATGTGGCGAACGTCCAGAATGTCCCAGCGAACTTTACCTACAACATTTATCAGCCGCGGATTGCGGGAACGTATACGTCAAATCCCAATGACGTCTTCCGTTTCTCGTACGGGCGTTACACGGAGGCGCCTAACACGGCATTCGAGCAATACAACACGCGTCAAGAAGACCTCGCGGATTATATTGGGTCGCACTTCTTGCAGTTTGGCCGCAACAGTCCGGGCTATCCGATTCAGCCGCCGACGTCAATCAACTACGACCTCTCCTGGGAGCATCATTTCAAAAATACCGACTTCTCGTTCAAACTGACGCCGTTCTTGCGCCAGACGCAAGATCAGATCCAACAGTTCTTCCTGATCCCGCAAAATGGATTCGTCTCCGGCTTGAACGTCGGCAGCCAGCGCAGCGAAGGCCTGGAGTTTCAGCTGCAGAAGGGCGATTTCTCGCGCGACGGGATCTCCGGTTTGCTCTCGTTTGCTTACACGAACTCGTACGTTCATTACGGACCGATCGCGGCGGGCGCTTCCGGAACGACCGTTCTGGCGCCCATCAATAATGCGATCGCACAGTACAACGCATACACGAAGTACTGCGCGACGCATCCGACCGGCGCGAATACGATGTGCGGCGGCGCTACCTCAAACAATGCGACGGCGAACGCGTGTTACACGAAGGACGGCAGCCCGGTCGCAGCAGGTCCGAATGGCAATTGTCCGCGCGGCGACATCGCCAATCCGTACTGGAACTCGGCACCGCAAGCGCTAGTCAATACGGGGCAGAACTTTCCAACGTACGACACGTTCCCCGGCTCGCTCGGCTTAGCCGCGCAAGGCTTCGGCTCGCCATACGTGGGAACGCTGATGCTGAACTATCGTCACCAGAAGTATGCGATTACGCCGTCGCTGCAGTTCCAAGGCGGCGGTAAATACGGCATTCCAATAACCGAAGCCGGCATCGACCCAGCTAGTGGCTGCGGTAAGCCTCTGTTTGGCGATCGATACAACGCCTCGACCTGCCCCAATGTCATCGATATTCCGAACCCGTTCACGGGCGTCTTCGATCCGATCGGCGCCTTCACGGAACCCAACGAGCTGATCGCAAACCTGCAGCTCTCCTATGACGTGAGCCCGCAGATCCAGCTCGTCGGACAGCTCACCAACATCGTCAACTACTGCTGGGGCGGTTCGCACATGCCGTGGACGTTCGCCGACGGCAACATCTGCTCGTATAGCAACCTGCAAGGCACGGTCTACCCGGTCGCACCGTACGGGACACCGGGCGCGATCGTGAACCCGGCGGGTTATTCAGGCTCGCAAATCCAGCCCTTCCGGAGATTCCCCTACGAGCCGGAGTTGGGGCCGGCGATCATCTCAGCCCTGAACGGATCGTATAAAACGCCGATCCAGTTTTACTTGACGGCAAATATTCGGATCTAAGGCGTAATAACTGAAGCGAGGTGGGGCAGATCGACGAGCCCCACCTCGCCGACCAACGTATACTGCACGTTGCCGTCGCTCCACGAAAGCACGCCGTCGGCGCTGTCTTCGATGTATTGCGCATCCCGGCCGCCGATCCGCATCGACTGAGTTTGCGCTTCCTGTGCCTCTAACTTCGACGCTTTGGCGCTTTCGAAGAGCGAGAACGTTCGGATGCCGTCGGAATAAAGCAGATGGAGCATGCGCACGCCATGCATCTCGACGAAATCGCCCTCGACCGGGGCGAAGCCGCCCGCAAGCTCTCGCGGCACGCGGACGGCGAAGCCGGCTGATCCGACGAGTGCGTCGGGCTGCTCAGGCGTTTCGTCGAGCGTAGGATCGCGAACCACGGCAAAATTCTTGGGCAGCGAGAAGTCAGTCGCAGTAACCTGCGCCGGATAGCGAATCTCCTCAAAACGCGTCTCGCTTACGAGCGCGCCGCTGGGGCCGAACTCTTCGCGATCCAAAGCGATCTTGCTTGTGGTATCGATGCGCACGAGCATCGTCATCCGGCGGCTGTATTTATTGATTAACGCCAAGTCGATGGTATGCCGCCCGGCGACGCTGTCGTCGCCGCGGCGCACCACACTGTAATTTTCACTGAGCAACGCGTATTCCGAACCGAGTACGTGCGGATCGTTCACCGCATCGTTGCGCGCTTCCACCATGCGATGCCGTGGCGTATCGAGCGAGTAAACGAAGTCGCCTTTGGAAACGACCGTATCGCCCGCAAGCGAAGCAGGAGCTTCGTAATCACGCCGCGTCAGATCGGGTGCCCGGTGCTCGATGCGATAAACGTCCGCTTCCGCTGCGCGGCTTCCGATGTGCACCACTTGAACGACACCGGCGTACGAAACGTTTGCGGGCGCCACGATTGCGGCGTAGAGCAGCGGATCGCGATGCTCCGTGGCGAGCGCGAGTCCCAGACTCGCGGCCACGAGCGACGCGGCGGTAATAACGCTAACGCGTCGCATCGTCGGACGTCAGTGTAATGGGTGGCGCCGCGTCCCCGAACGGTGCGCTTGCCGCCATCGCCGCGTGATTGTTCACATAGTACGCCGCCTGGATGGGCGTCGGGGCAGCCGCACGGTGCCAGGAGTTATACCCGATGTAGATCGCAAGCGCCACGACGGCGGCCGCCGGAACCATGACTATCGGGCGCAATCCCTCAAAGAAGCGTTGCCACGTTCCCGTTTGCGTTTGCACCGCCGTGCTACGGATCTTCGTTGCCAGTCCAGGCGGAAGGTCGCGTTCCGTGGCGCTGGCGTAGGCGCGAAGCGCCTCGGTAATCGCGAGCTCGTCGCTGCGCTTGCCATCGCATTCCGGGCAAGCGGCCAAATGGGCGTGGATTGCCGCATCTTCGGCCGGCGGAAGCTCGCCGTGAAGATAGTCGACGATACGTTCTAGGCTCGGATGCGTTTCATTCATGATGAAGACTTCATATAGCGATTGACGAGTTTGCGTAATTGGCCTCGAGCTCGGTGAAGCCGGGAGCGTACCGTGCCGACCGAGCACCCGACGATCTGACCGATTTCCTGATAACTGCACCCCTCTACGTCTGCCAGCAGGACGATCTTGCGGTGTTCAGGCGCCAAGTCGGCAAGCGCTTTGGAGACAGGCTCGCTCAGGTGCCCTTCGACGTACTCTTCGATCGGCGCAACTGCCCGTTCCGGCATCTCCTCCTGATAGAAACGTGACTTACGTCTCCGAAGTTCGTCCCGGTAGAGGTTTGTTACGATCCGGTAGATCCAAGAGAGGAAGGAGGTACCGGGCTTAAAGCTCTGCCACGCCCGGAAGACGCGAATAAACGCCTCCTGGGTCAGGTCGCTAGCGTCGGCATCGTTTCCAGTCAAGCGGTAGGCAAAGTTATAAGTGGCCTTGCCGTACTGCTCGATGGCGCGCTCCAGGAAGGCCTGTTGCTCCATGCTCTCGGCGCTAGGCTTCCTTGGTAAGCCCTCCAGTTCATCTTGCCCTTCGAGTTCCCTCAGGGTGACGCGGCCAGAGGACGCGGCCGACTACCCACAGCGCGGCAAATGCAATAATCGTCAGCAGCGTAAACAGCGTTAGTTCGAGTAGCGCAATGCCGCTCGACTCGCTCCCGCCGCAAAGCGCAATGGCCTCGGCGATGAGCGCCAACTTGAAACGCTCGAACGGATTGCTTGCGAGGCCTGAGACGGCGCGCGCCTGCGCGAGTGCGCTCGGCGGATCCCAATCGGCGGTCTCGACCACTGAGGCAACACGCCCTTGCGGGGTCAGAA
>Ga0070731_10001310_pt1 | contig 26199 bp, 19 predicted proteins | sample Coa_R1_2_FD_66448 | JGI IMG/M metagenome (GOLD analysis project Ga0070731, IMG submission 66448) | Surface soil microbial communities from Centralia Pennsylvania, which are recovering from an underground coalmine fire - Coalmine... | ecosystem: Environmental > Terrestrial > Soil > Unclassified ... | reverse complement strand
ACAGGATTTACAGGAAGCACTGGCCCTACAGGATCCACAGGGCCGACTGGTCCTACAGGAATCATCGGACAAACCGGCATAACAGGGATCACTGGACCAACTGGTCCTACAGGACCGACAGGCCCAACAGGAACTATTGGTCTAACGGGGATAACTGGACCCACAGGCTTAACGGGACCCACAGGCCCTACAGGGATAGCAGGACCGACTGGCCCCACAGGCCCAACGGGCCCAACAGGGATAATCGGGCAAACAGGCGCTATAGGAATAACTGGTCCCACGGGTCCTACAGGCCCAACAGGCCCAATAGGTCCGACGGGTTTAACCGGACCAACTGGAGGGACAGGGCCGACAGGGCCCACTGGAACGATTGGGCAGACGGGTTTAACTGGCCCAACTGGCATGACCGGGCCGACAGGTTTTACCGGACCAAATGGGATAACGGGCATCACGGGGCCTACTGGTCCAACAGGTCCTACTGGTCCAACAGGTGCGACGGGGATAACAGGAATCACAGGTCCCACAGGTCCCACAGGTCCCACTGGAACAATAGGCCAGACAGGATTAACAGGTTCGGCAGGCCCCACAGGCCCGACGGGTTCTACTGGAATACCAGGTCAGACCGGCATAACAGGCCCTACAGGTCCCACTGGACCAACAGGCCCCGCTGGATCAACCGGAACAACCGGTCCAATAGGACCTACCGGTCCAACGGGACCAACAGGGCCCACTGGCTCCACAGGTTTTACAGGACCCACAGGAATAACAGGACCCACAGGGCCGACCGGTTTCACAGGACCGGCCGGTGCAACGGGTCGCACTGGCCCAACGGGCCTCACTGGACCTACGGGCCTTTTCATTCCAGGGCAAACAGGCCCTACCGGACCAACGGGACCTGGAGGTCCCTTGGGACCAACAGGACCCACTGGAATAACAGGCCCGACGGGTTTGACAGGAAGTACTGGCCCTACCGGACCTACGGGAATAACGGGACCGACAGGACCAACCGGGACAGCCACAGGACCGACAGGACCCACTGGACCTACTGGGACGGTGGGAATAACTGGTCCTACAGGAGCAACGGGACCAGCAGGAATAGGGCCAACTGGGCCAACGGGGCCAACGGGGCCTACTGGCCCTACTGGCCCCACAGGACCTACGGGGCCTGTGGGTAGGCTGGGCCCCACAGGCATTACGGGGCCGACAGGAGCTCTATTAGCAAATTACTTTTTCGGTTTTGCTGCGGGGCAAAATATTAATGTAAATGCTTCGATTGTCTGGACTCAATTCACCCAGGTGGGAAATATCCTATTGAATGCAGCAAAAACCGGGGTAGTCATAAACGATACGGGATACTATCAAGTGAGTTATGGCATTACCAACACTGCAAACCTAGTGGCTATCTATCAATTACAAGCCAATGCTGTGAGTTTGGGCATCGAATATCAAATACAAGTTGTACCACTTTCGACTTCTGCAACGCAGACTTTTACACGGAATGTAGCACTCACGACCATTGTACGCGTTAAGGCCAACCCCACTACCCTTTCTTTAGTTCTGAATACAGTCACTTGGGGTACTACAGCAGCCCTATCCGGTACTTTTAATGGAGCATTTATCACAGTGATCAAATTACAATAGACCTCTTGCGTAACTTAGGCTTCGTCGATTTTTTGGATTATTTTGGCCGATTTTTGATGCATTTTGCGGGGGTAGTATACGCAGTTTGATACAACTCCCGCAAAATGAATCGAAAACTCGGCTCAAAAGAACCCAAAAATCGACAGAAGCTAAGTTACGCAAGAGGTCTAATAAGTGCCAAAACTCTCTAAAATAGCCTGACGATTGTCATAAAACAGGCAATCCCCGTTCCTGCAAGAGGATCGTTAATAGTCACAGTATTCCCACTTATGTTTGTCAAATCCAAGGTAGTTGGATTAACTGTGATATGCACGATGACTGTTTCGCTGACCATCTGTGAATAATCGACAGTGCCTGATATTTGCGCCCAATATTGAGCTGGATTCACTGTAAGTCCCGTATCATTGTATGACACGCTATTGGCCTTTAATGTAAATTTCTGATTAGTGACAGCGGCTGTCTGAGAGGATTGATTGATCACAGCTCCTATCGTCACCTGATAAAATCCCGTATCCGCTATTTTGACACCTGTCCCAGGGTTGTTGGTAGACAGACGCGTATTGGCAGCCCTATTATCTTGCACTGTAAAGACAACGCTAGAGCCGGAAGGCACAGTTTGGCCTGCAACAGATCCAGGAAAATAGAATAATCCAAAATCAGGATTTGTATATGCAACGGCTCCAGTAGGACCTGTGGGCCCTATTCCCGTTGGTCCTGTCGGGCCTGTGGGTCCCGTTTGTCCCGTCGGTCCCGTAGGCCCTGTTGGTCCCGTTGGCCCTGTTGTGCCAGCAGGTCCTGTGGGCCCCGTTGGGCCAGTGGGTCCTGTAGCACCCGTTGGACCCGTAGGTCCGGTGGGCCCCGTCGGACCTTGCTGACCTGGGATCCCCGTAGGACCTATAGGACCAGTAGGGCCAGTTATTCCCGTAGCTCCTGTAGAACCGGTAGGACCGGTGTTGCTTTTAAAGCCTGTTGTTCCCGTAGCCCCCGTTGGACCTGTAAAACCCGTAGGCCCTGTCGGACCCGTCGACGCTGTAGGTCCTGTAAAACCCGTCGGACCGGTTATTCCTGTAGGACCTGTGGGACCAGTTATCCCTGTTATACCTGTTTGGCCTATATTCCCTGTTGGACCAGTCGGACCTGTTGGACCCAGTGGCCCTGTGATCCCTGTGATTCCTGTTTGGCCTACATTTCCTGTGGGGCCAGTGGGGCCTGTTGGTCCCGTTGGCCCTGTTGGCCCTGTTATTCCTGTTTGACCTGTGGGTCCCGTGGGACCAGTTGGTCCCGTAATTCCCGTCTGCCCCGGGATTCCCGTTGGTCCTGTTGGCCCGGTCGCTCCCGTCGGTCCCGTGATTCCTGTCATCCCAATAAAACCAGTTGGGCCGGTCGGGCCAGACGGGCCGGTTATTCCTGTCAGGCCAGTTTGTCCATTGGCGCCCGTCGGACCGGTCGCACCTGTTGGACCTGTGGGTCCCGTTATTCCGGTAATACCTGTAGGACCTATGGGTCCTGTGAGTCCTGTCGGACCCGTCGGGCCGGTCACTCCGATAGTACCTGTAAAACCAGTAGGTCCTGTTTGACCAGTGGGGCCGGTGGGTCCTGTTATGCCCGTCGGTCCTGTTGAGCCTGTTGGACCTGTTGGTCCTGTTGGGCCGGTGGGCCCAGTGATCCCCGTTTGACCGAAACCGCCCGTGGGACCTGTGGGACCGGTCGGGCCCGTGGGGCCTGTTATTCCAGTGGGTCCTGTTAATCCGGTTGGACCTGTCGGGCCGGTTGGACCTGTCAGGCCAGTGACTCCCGTCGGCCCTGTGGAACCTGTCAAGCCGGTAGGACCCGTAGGCCCAGTTATCCCTGTTTGCCCGATCGTTCCTGTCGGTCCCGTCGGTCCAGTAGAACCCGTTATCCCCGTTGGTCCAGTCATTCCCGTAGGACCTGTTGGTCCAGTTGGTCCTGTAGGACCCGTTGTCCCGGTCTGTCCTATAGTTCCTGTCGGACCAGTAAAACCCGTAGGGCCAGTTGGTCCCATAATTCCCGTCTGCCCCGGGATTCCCGTTGGTCCTGTGGGTCCGGTCCCTCCCGTTGGTCCCGTGATTCCTGTCATCCCAATAAACCCTGTCGGGCCTGTCGGGCCTGTCGGGCCTGTTATTCCCGTTTGGCCTGTTTGGCCATTGGGGCCGGTAGGACCTGTTGCTCCGGTTGGACCCGTAGGTCCCGTTATTCCAGTAATGCCTGTAGGACCTGTAGGTCCAGTGAGCCCTGTCGGGCCCGTTGGGCCAGTCACTCCGATAGTCCCTGTAAAACCAGTAGGACCTGTTTGACCAGTGGGGCCGGTGGGTCCCGTTATGCCCGTCGGTCCTGTTGAGCCTGTTGGACCTGTCGGTCCTGTTGGACCAGTGGACCCAGTGATCCCCGTTTGACCGAAATCACCCGTGGGACCTGTAGGACCGGACGGACCCGTGGGACCTGTTATTCCAGTGGGTCCTATTAATCCGGTTGGACCTGTCGGGCCGGTTGGGCCTGTCAGGCCAGTGATTCCTGTCGGTCCTGTGGGTCCTGGCAAGCCGGTAGGACCCGTAGACCCAGTTATCCCCGTTTGCCCTATCGTTCCTGTCGGTCCCGTCGATCCAGTAAAACCCGTTATCCCCGTTGGTCCAGTCATTCCTGTAGGACCTGTTGGTCCAGTAGGTCCAGTGGGACCTGTGACACCCGTTTGCCCTACATCTCCAGTTGCCCCTGTAAAACCCGTGGGACCAGTTGGTCCCGTAGATCCAGTAATACCCGTTGGCCCCGTTTGGCCAGTTGGCCCCGTATCACCGGTGAAACCTGTGGGGCCAGTTGGTCCTGTCGCCCCCATTACGCCCGTGGGTCCCGTGGGTCCTGTCGCGCCTGTAATTCCTATGAAACCCGTCTGGCCAGTTGGTCCTGTTAAACCGGTTGGACCTGTCGATCCTGTTATTCCAGTAGGACCATCTGGTCCTGTTGCCCCCGTGAGCCCCGTCGGGCCTGTTGGACCTGTCGTACCCGTCATTCCTGTAAAACCGGTGGGACCGTCTGGACCGGTAGGGCCTGTAGGACCAGTGATTCCTGTAGGACCATCTGGACCGGTAGGACCTGTCGGTCCAGTAGGTCCAGTAGGTCCGGTCATTCCCGTTTGGCCATCTGATCCTGTCACACCAGTTGGTCCAGTCGGACCTGTTACCCCTGTAATGCCAGTTGGACCTGTGGGTCCGGTTGTTCCTGTCGGCCCTGTGATTCCCGTCAGACCTATCGTTCCCGTCGGACCGGTGGGACCTGTCATCCCCGTTGGACCTGTAGGCCCCGTCATTCCGGTTGGACCTGTCATTCCCGTCGGGCCTGTTACACCCGTAAAACCGGTTGGACCGGTGGGTCCGGTAAAGCCAGTTGAACCGGTGGGTCCGGTAAAGCCCGTTGGACCGGTAGGTCCGGTAAAGCCGGTTGGACCGGTCATGCCCGTGAAACCATCAGGACCTGTTGAACCCGTAGGGCCGGTTGGACCCGTAGAGCCAGTTGGACCAGTGGGCCCGATATCGCCAGCGAAGCCAATGGGTCCAGTTTGTCCTGTAGGGCCAGTTGCTCCCGTTGGGCCGGTAGGTCCTGTTGTGCCTGTAAAACCAGTAGGGCCAGTAGGACCTGTGGGGCCTGTTAGTCCCGTGGGTCCTGTCGTACCTGTAAATCCGGTAGGGCCCGTCGGACCCGTTTCCCCTATTGGTCCTAATGGACCTGTAGGACCAGTGGGACCCGTAAAACCCGTAGGGCCATCTGGTCCCGTAAAACCTGTAGGACCTGTTGGCCCATCAAGACCCGTTGGTCCTGTGGTCCCTGTAACACCCGTTGCTCCGGTTGGACCTGTTGGTCCTGTCGGCCCTGTGTCACCCGTAGGCCCGGTATACCCTATTGCACCATCTGAACCTGTAGGCCCGGTCATTCCTGTAGGGCCCGTATTTCCTGTGGGACCTGTCACGCCTGTGAATCCTGTAGGGCCAGTAGGACCTGTTGGACCCGCTGATCCTGTGGGTCCTTTGGGACCGGAGGCTCCTGTCGGTCCTGTAGCTCCTGTTATTCCATTGGAGCCTGTTGGTCCAGTTGGTCCATGAAATCCAGTGGGTCCAGTTGGACCCGTTGGGCCAGTTACTCCTGTAATACCCGTTGGACCCGTTGGGCCTTTAATTCCTGTAGGACCTGTAGGACCCGTAGTTCCTGTTGGACCTGTGGGCCCTGTTATGCCTGTTGAGCCTGTAATCCCTGTGGGACCGGTAGGACCGGTGCCGCCAGTAGGGCCAGTTAGTCCTGAAGGTCCTAATGTTCCTGTTGGGCCTGTAGGTCCTGTCGTACCAATAATTCCTGTTGGACCCGCGGGTCCGGTTTGACCCGTAGGACCACTGCCGGGGGCCCCGGTTGGACCCGTTTGCCCAGTGGGACCTGTTACGCCGATGACACCTGGCGGGCCAGTTGGTCCGGGAGCTCCCGGAGAGCCTGGGGGTCCTCTTCTGGATTCGGGATTACAGTCGCGGCATTCTTTTCCTTTCACTAAAGTAATGGGAGGATAAGCAAGAAGGGCATCCTCTCTTGAAAAAGAGACTGTGAAGAGAAAACAGGCGCAGATAAAAAAAGGGGGAAGAGAATAGCGGATCAATGCTCACCATCCCCATGTCGGATCATATCCCATGCGCACGAGAAGTTCAGGTATAAACCGGTAGATCACACGATCTTGGTCCTCAATTTCATAATCTAAAGAAAGCAACTCGTCCATTTGCTCTTCGGAAAGCATGCGATTGTCTACATGGAGCTGACTTTTTATCGCTGAGGCATAAAAATAGCCTTCGTTGCGATTAGTATAGTGATTAATGCGGAGCTCTCTTTTTGCCGCCGCGACAGGAACATGCTCATCTTTGAATAGAAATTTATAAGGAGGCCATAAAAATCCACTGCACATAGCGGGCTTGAATATGGTCTTGCACACGGCCTTTTGTGGATTTTTATGGGGGGCTTTTGTCAATTCCAGTGTCTCTATGAGAAGTTTTCTGCGCGGCACCGCGTATTTTTTGGAACGCGCATCGAAATAATCGCAGGCGAGAGTCACTCCGGAATAGTCTGCATATTTCTCAAGAAGATAGGAGACATTGCTCGCTTGAGGAGAGACTAGAAATTCATCGATATCTAAAAAGACCATCCATCGCGTTTCATTTTTAGCGCGAAATTGCGTCGCATTTTCATAGGCGGGAATCTGCGTTCCAAGGGCCCATATAAAAGCTTGGTCTTCCTCACGTTCTCCCACAAAATCCTGCCAATACACCAAAGTGATGAGATCTTTTTGGATATAGGGCTTTAGCACTTTCATAAAGCTATCTGTGCTGCCAATATCATATAGATAAAAATGATCTACCCCGATTAGCAAATGGTATTCGATCCATTCCTTCAAATACTTGGCTTCATTTTTAAAAATGGCGCAAACAGACAAATTATAGCGCAGTGTTTTCGAATGGGGAATATCTGCAACAAGCGCGAAAATGCTTAGAAAAAAAAGACAGAGACATCTCAGGAACATATACTCCGACCGCTTAGGTTTTGCAAGAGGTCTATAAATGGGTCGATTTTAAATTTTTTAATTCATAGAGTCAATGGCCGTTTTTTTAACCGAACTGACTTCACTGATTGGATTCGACCAGCACAAGGGTGCGTTTGAGCGCTGCCTTATCCAATGTCGCAATCCAGATTTCGCTGTCGTCCTTTCCGTAAGCGATGTGAATACGAGGCCCTGAAACGACACATCCTCCAGGATAGACGACGCGTTTCCAATAACTGGACTGGGTATAAAACCCTTCCGCAATAATCGGGGAGGGGCTAATCCTGGTGATATGAAAGGGAGGCTTTGCGGCAAAAGTGTAAGCGCCCATGAAATAATGCCATAGATTGAATCCCCAGCTTGAAGGAGAGGCTGTATAAACACCGGAATGAAAAAAAGCCAGATATTCGCCTTCGTCAAGAACGGGAGGCGTGCTGCATCGCAAAGTACCCCAATCCCATACGATCTCTGCTTCGGTCATATCAAAGCGATAGCATAACCCATTAGCAAGATTGGGTGCGAGGATCTCATGAGGATGCACGGTATAAGTGATAAGAAGATTGCCATTGTATTCAAAAGGGGTCCAGTTCTTCTCCTTATGCTGCCTTTTTTCTTCATAGACCAGTTTGCGCGGTGTAGAAATGGTGTAAAAACCCTCGTTACAAAACAACTCCGCCATAAACATTTCGCGTTTATCTTTATCGGTAGGACTGGGCGTATCAATGTTGTCATTATAGATGAGAAACATTCTCCCCTTATAAGAAAAAATCCTCGCATCCTCCGCCTGAGAGAGGGTTTTGCTGTTTTGTGGACGTATTTTAAGCAATTGCGGACGGGAAATGAGATTAAATTCCTCATCTAAGAGAACAACCCCAATATAAGACAGCCATAAATAAGCAGGACTAGGGTTATACCGAAATACCATCAAATATCCTTCATCCACTTTGATGATAGAAGGATTGTAAGCGTCAGGATATTCTTCCAGTACGATTCTCTTGGTTGAAAGAACCAATTCATTATTGGCATAAAGCAGAGGAGCAATGAGACAAAAAAAGACTGATAAAAATTTCATAATTTAACCGAGATCAATGCGATGAGAAAAGACATGAGGATTATTTACAGGCAAGGGATAAAGAAGGGAACGAATCCTGTCGCAATCAAAAAAATAAATGTGCGCTTCCGTATCTTCGATGCCGATGGGAATGACCAGTTCATTTGCTTCATGATTCAGCGTCATGCTGCAGCAGTATTCTACCCCATGATGGGCAAAATAAAAGGGCTTTGAGAGTTTAGTGACAGAAAATTTTTCATCCAAAAACAAGAAACGATGCAAATAGCAACGGGAATAATCGCTTTGCAGAATCACTTCATGCACGAGAATCAAATATCCATTGTCGAAGGCAATTGGTGCTGCCGAGCCTCTAAAGTGTGAAAAATCAAAGGGTGGTACATATTCCATGCTTTTTTCGCATTGGCCGGTTTTGACATCGGGTGCATAAACGATGAAGGGATCGTAAGAATAAATAAAGTGCACCTGATCCTCTTTCACAAAAGGGAGCCAATTTTTCTCACAGCGATAAGGATCGGGACCGAGCATGGGGACGAGCTTTTCCACTTTAACGCTGTCATCCCTAGAGTCATTGCCTAGCTTGCACAGTGAAATCTGAAAATTGCCAAATGGATTGGTATCGCCCGTATTACAGCTGAACCAGACCCCCTTATTGAAGTGGAAAATGCGGCAATCGTCTAAGCCTTCCAAATTAAATGAACGTATCCTTTTACGCGGCAGATCTTCGATGATCTCTTTTTGTGACTGCAACTGGAAACTCCGATCGTAGTTAAGAAGAAAATTGCGTGTGCGAAAAACGCCGCTAGGATCGCTCGTTTGAAATGTCTTGGCGCCCTGCTGCGTATAATTCACCGTCCTGCAAATGACTTGATATCCCTTTTCGGTTTTGCAAATGGAAGGATTCATCGGATGATAGGGTTCTTCCTCTCCCTCCTGAATGCGTGGCAGCTCGAAGTCGATGACCATATGACGCTTTTCTTCAAGGCGTTTGGCATAATAGAGCATATTTCTGTAGGTCTGTTCTTTGAGAAACCAAGGTACTCCCTTTGTCAGCAGTAAATCATTGGCGGCCGCATCTCCTTCTTTCTGATACGGTGTATAATAGGCGGATATCGAAAGCTCCTCGTCGAATTGATACCCTTTAAGCATCGGTATGGTCCATAACGTCTGTTCAGAAGGGATCGGGATGCGTCCACCCTGCTTGGCAAAAAGATAGGCGATGTGATTTTCACCGCTTTTGCGGTAATGGACAGCGAGTTTATGTAAAGGTTCTGCGCGCGTGGGATTAAATTGGTAAGCCTGCAAATACCATTGTAAAGCGAGTTCCCATTCTTGAAGGGCCTCGTAGCATTCAGCGATCATGTAATGGGAAAGCCAGACTTGCTCGCGATTTTTCCCCCGTTCAATATGGTTTTGATGCAAATGCATGGCCAGTTCATATTTCTGCTGAGCCTTGTAGGCTTGCGCCAAATAAAAGAGAGTTTCAGGATCATCATTTCCTTTCAAAAGATCGATCATTTGCTTTAAGCGATTCTTGATATAAGACTCTTCTTCGACATCAAAGACTTGCATATTATCAAGCGTTTGCTCGGTGAAAGCGGCATTTGTTGTCCAATCGAGATATAAACGTCCCTGATTTTGCCAAGGCAAAGACGCTTTTAATAGATGCATCCCCTTCTTTCCAAAACCTAAAGACTGTCTAGACTCCATGCAGGAATACGCATCTTCCGTCAATAGCATGTCTTTTAAAACCTGCGCATTATTTAATACTGTGCCGGCTTCCAACCAAAGCAGGTAGCTCTGAGATAAATCACTTCTAGATTTTTCCAGCATTTTTTTTCCAGCACGAGCAGCGAATGCGTATAGATCTTCCTGATTGCTTTCTGGTTGCACGACTTTGATGGGCAGGCCCGTTTCGAGCTTGAATGCATGTAGAAGAGACAGAGTTTCATCCTGGCTGCCTGCATTGCAGACACATACGCAATGTACAATATCTTTCACGCTATTGAGCGTGCGCTCAATCACAAGCTCATCATTTTTTACGACCATGACCAGGCAGATTTCTGCCTGGACGCTATTGGCATGCCATAGGAAACATGCCGCAAAATATAAACAAATATTCTTAAAGCTCTTCTGCATATTTCTTCAATGCTTGAGCCAAGGGATAATATGCCTCTTTTTTTGCCACAAAAACCGTCGTTCCGGCTCCTCCGGGCAGATAGATCTCCTCATATGTATCGGGACAAATAAGACGGTGATAGCCTAACACGTCGATTTCTTTGCTCCCTTCGCCACGGCTACTGGTTTCTGTAGCCACAATAACAGGGACCTTAGAAAAAAGCAGTTCGACAAGATCGCTGCGCAAATACAGTTTGGGATGCACGAGGGCCATATCGATCTTATGGCATTTTTGTAAACTCGTGATGAACGAGTTGAGTTCTAAACGATAAAAATCATCGATCACTGCATAACTTTTCAATGTCGCTGTCTGATAGGAACAGGCCTTATATACATGCTCCGATGCCAAATACTTATAGGGAGCAAAAGTACAATCGCCTTTATAGCCGGTGAAATAAGCAATGGGAATCCAATTGGGAAATTCGTGATATTCAGAAAGAAAATGCTGATAAACCCCTGATCCATATCCGTGAGAAATGAAATCAATAGAAATCACCTTATTGCATGTCTCCAGAAAATATTTGGTCCCAGTTCCCATACCAAATTCCAAGAGTGTTTTTGTTTTCATCAAACTGAACAATTTTTTGAAATGCGGAACAAAGTATGTATAGTGTTCGATCGTCGTCAGCCATGTATCGCCAATCCCATCCGGTCCGTATTCTGCTTGCACAGAAGAGTGAAGACTCGCCAACACTCCCATTATAAACAACCATTTTTTCATTGTTTTGCCTCTCGTTTAAGATAATTAGCACCGCCATTGTCAGAAATGGCTTTAGGTAAATTGGACACGACATCATCCCAGACAGCAAAAAGTTTTATCCCGATGGGTAATATGAATTCCAAATCATAAGGAAGAAAAATCTTATGCGCCAAAAAATGCCTTAAAAGTTTTTTGATGCCGCTTCTGCGGATAATCATCGAATGCGCACCGTATCTAGCCCCGATCTGCCAAAATTCCGGATCGATTCTCTTGCGTAAACTATAGTCATTGCATTTTGAGCCTTCTGCAATATCAGGCCGACGCGCTGCCCATAGACAAACATTATAGGAACTATCCGATCGGAGCATATCTCTATCGGTAAAGAGAACATCCCACTGATCTTTTCCCACGAGAACATCTAACTTATTGATCAAATCGGGCAAAATGCGCGGATCACGTAGCACGTAGATATCGTCTTCCATCAACCAGATCGTTTCATATCCCTGGTCATAGGCATCCTGCAAAATAGAGATATGGCTTAAAGCAATGCCAATTGTCCCACGCGCCATGCAATGGCAATAATACGTTTGCCCATAATTGAGGATGAGTTCATGGCTGGGCTCAAAATTTCCATCGAGATGGTAGCTCGTCGCCATAAAATTTCCTTCCATCTCTATAGAATAAGGTAATCCCACATCATTGATCGCCTCCAAACTCAATTCCCATCCATTCACAGCGGAAAAACGCAGCGGCTCAATCCCATAGGGCGCCAACTGGTCGATAGACAGCTTCCATTTTTCCGGCCGCTGATCGAGGTTGATCATATAAATGCAATCGATATTGCGCATGCTGCTCATTTGTTCATTGCGCATGCTCCGATCGACTTTTTTGAGGTGATCCTCAAGGTCAGCCATAAGCATAGCGACATGCAGACATCCAAAGAAAATTAAAGAAAACATCCTCATTTTTTTAGTAACTCCTTCGAAGAGAGATGCGGACGATTTTTAGGATCGTGGCGCTGTTTTCCTTGAGCTTTTTCATAAGTGGGTGGACGGTAGAGCTCCCGGACGTCATTGGCATTTTTAAAAACAAGATGATTATCCCTTAGCAAATCTTCCCGCACAAAAAAGAGATGCCTGCCGGATTCTTCAGCATAAACAAGAGCATAGTGTTTGGATCTGCCCAGATTATACAGTGCGAGTATGCTGGCCCCGAAATAACTCGTTTCGTCTCCGCAAAAGAAAGGATGATATTGGACAACTTTATCTTCCTCGGGCTTATGCAGGCCGTTATAAGCAATACAGACCACAGAGGGACAATAGCGCTCATCGAGAGCTTTCCAAATATAAAAATCATTGCTGCCCGTATCAATTGTCATTAGATCGAATGATTTGGGCACGGAATATTTCTCGAAAAGCGCATTGACATTTTCAGCGGTAAGGAATTCCTTGTGAAGAGAAATCGAAGGGATATCGAATGACCTATCTAGCAAAAGAGCTCTCCATCCTTGGTTACGTAGCAAATAAGTCAGACTATTTGTGATCCCATCATTCGCACCGCATTCCACGCAAAACCGTATCGGCGTAGTTTTAATCAATGAGAAAAGGCGTGCAAATATCCCATCTTCCCCATTTGGACTGTAAAAAGAGGTCTCGAAGAGCTGCAAATCGATTTCTTCTGCAGAGGCTGAATGAAAGAAGGAAGCAAGCAAAATACATATGCAACCAATGACCTTAGAAAATTGTTTGGACATAACTACCTCTTTTTAAATAAAACACAGTTTCCATTATCAACGACGGTTTCGATATCACACCTTTCTAATAGAAAATCGACAGCTTTTTGCTTATTGTAGAACAGCGTATCCCCCACCCATATATATCCGCCTGGAACGACTTTAGGGAAATAGGTCTTTGCGTCTTGCAACGTCTGCTCTTGGGAGCGCTGGCCATCTATATGCAGAATGTCGATTTCCCCAATTTCCGATACGGCCCGATCCGATGTCATTTTCAAGATGCGGCAATAATCCTCCAATTCGTAGAGAATCAGCTTATCAAGAAAATGATAGTAGACAAAATTGAGCTTGACGCTGCTCCACCAGTCTATGTGTTCCTTGTCTTCGCCATAATCGAGGTATTTCACGCATTCCGCATTATCCCAAGGGTCAATGCCTATGATGATCCCACTGCCTAAGCACTTTAATGCACAGGCGACTGGGATCATAGAGGCGCCACCGAACACGCCGATTTCCACGCATACTTTCGGTTGTACCTTCAACACGAGATCAGCGAAAGTCTGCGCTTTTTCCTCAGAACACCATCCTTCGGCTCCCTCTTGAATGAGATGGATACGGCGCTTTAATTTGTTTACGTCCGGTTCTGCTCTTAGAGATGTGCTCGCACACAAGAGAGCAATTAGCACTAAAATTCCTTTTTTCATGGCTTCACCCAAATTCCCCATACACAATAAATATCGCTGAATTGTCCGATCTTGATGCAATGCTGATCCAGCCATTCCACCGCAGCAGCTGTTGTGAATACTCCTTGTTCGCACCATGTCATATCATCGAAGATGATCCATCCTCCCGAATTCATATGAGGCACCCATTTGGTCACATCGCCAAGAGATTTTTTGGTAGAATGATTCCCATCGACATGCAAGATATCGATGCCTTCAATGATGGGGGCGTCTTCTGAAGTATTTTTAACCAGAATAATCTGATCGTGAAGATCGAACTGATCGATCTTTTGGATTAAACCCCTTAAGATCACATCATGGTTTGCATAGCTCCAAAAGGCTCTATTCACTTCTTCTCGAATTTCTTCGATAGATGCATTGCTGTCCCAAGGATCGATGCCAAATATCGTCCCCTTTTTGTTGGCTTTCAACGCACAGGCCATAGGGATAAGGGATTTGCCACCCCATACTCCAATTTCGACGATGATGTTGGGCTTGGTTTTTAGTACTAGATCGATCAAGGTTGTCGCTTTCAAATCCGAACACCACCCTTCCAATTGACCCATCCAATCAAAAGCTTGACGTCTGACATGTTCATTAAAATCCTTCTTGCTGCTGACAAGAGTGGTCAAAATAGGCCGTTCTTGCGTTAAGACGTATTCGTAATGCACTGCAGGTTTTGCATAATGATCGTATAAGGCCATGTTCGCTTCCTTTCCTAACTGCTTAATTCTCTTTATAACCCGGAGACGTGTTGTCCGACGGAGCGGTGAAATGCGTAACGACAACATCTTCTAATACTGTGAAAAGACGGATATCATTGGGCAAAGTATATTCCATATCGATGGGTAAAAAAATCTGATGCCTTTTGATGAATTCGAGCAACTTTTTCACTCCCGACCTGCGTAGGATCATGGAATATGCTCCATAACGCGCACCGATGTGTCTAAACTGTTCACTGATTTTTTCCTTTTCTTGAAATCGGCGTGGGTTGGAAGGATAAAAATTGGGCCGCCATCCAAAAGAGACACAATCTATTGTTTTTCCCTCTCGATCTTTGGTATCGCGATCGGTAAACAGAACGTCCCATCCGTCTTTACCGACAAGGACATCGAGCTGATCGATAAGGCCGGATAATTCATGAGGATTTTTAAGGACCTCGATATCATCTTCCATCACCCAGATTGTCTCATATCCTGAATCATACGCATCTTGAAGTACGGAGAGATGGCTAAGCACGATACCAATGGCGCCAGGATAAACGTAATAACCGAAATAGGTTCGGCCGATCACTCCCATAATTTCAAACTGAGGTTCTAGCCCCTTTTGTAGCGTATAGTATGTTCCAAATTGCCCTTTTTGCATCGAAGGCCCAAATTTCAAACCGAGCTTATTGATCGATTCAATAGAGAGTTCCCATCCGTTCACTGCAGAAAAACGATAGGGAGTGATCCCATAAGGAGAGAGCTGCTGCATACAATAGGCATACTTTTCAGGCCTCTCATCGAGATTGATTAAGTAGATAAAATCGATGTTTCTAATTTGATGATGTCCATTTTTGTCACAGGCTTTTTTAAAATACTCTTCTATTCCTGAATAGATCGGCATTCCCATCAGCAATGAAACGAATAATAAAAGGGATCGCATCGCACAACTCTCAATGATCGGATTGCTTGTAATTGGGAGCGCCATTGTCTGAAATGGCATTGACTTGCGTCGAAACAACATCGTCCATGACTGTATACAGATGGATATCTTCTGGTTGCGTGTATTCCATATCGTAGGGAAGGAAAATCTGATAATTCATTAAAAACCTCAGAATCTTTTTCATTCCGGAGCGTCTGACGATCATGGAATAGGCGCCATAACGCGATCCAATGCGTCGTAAATCAGGACCAACTATCTCTTTTTCTGCAAATCGGTAGGCATTCAAAGGAGAAAAGTTAGGTCTCCATGCATAAGAAGAGCAAGGAACGCGTTTTCCGTCATTTCCTTTTGTATCCAAATCTGTAAATAGAATGTCCCATCCCTTTTTTCCTACTATCCCATCGAGCTCATCGATCAGCTCTGATAGCACGTGTGGATCGCGTATCACTTCAATATCATCTTCCATCACCCAGATCGTCTCAAAACCTGATTCATAGGCATCGAAAAGGACGGATAAATGACTGAGCACAATGCCCACGGCACCGCGCGACATGCAATGAGAGAAATAATTCCTCCCAGGAATGCATAATTCTTCATGGGCGGCCTTGCCATGATCTTCCGGCAAATAGCAAGTCCCCATCCTGCTATCCATCCAAGGACCAAATTTTACACCGAGTTCGTTCAGGGACTCCAAAGAGAGATCCCATCCGTTCACAGCAGAAAATCTATAGGGCGTAATGTGATGCAAAGCGAGCTGGCGCACACAAGACGCGTATTTCTCAGGCCTCTCATCGAGGTTGATCATGTAGATGAAATCGATATTTTTTATTTTGTTCGATTGCTCTTTGCCAGCGGCAGGCTTGAAGTAACCCTCTATTCCCGCATGCACATTCCCTATCCAAGCAATAATACCAAACCCAGTAAATAATTTCCTGATCATCATGTGAACAATTCTTTCAAATTTTGTGATAGGTCAGCATGCTATTTTAAATTTCAAATAAAGTGAACTTAAATTTTTTGTTCACAATCCATTCAGATTATTATTCTTCTAGCACCGTATGGAGAAAATCCAGCAGCCCTTGTTGTTTTTGCCATGAGTGAATGGGATTGGATCCACCGGTGAAGTGCATAAAATGATAGTCCACGTAGTATTCCAAACCTACGGGCCAAGTGATCTTTGCCAGTTCAGGATGAAATCCAAAATTTAAGAATGTCAGCGAGTCCCAAGGAAAAAAATCATAATCATTGCGGCGAGGATACAGTCTATAGTTCACTTCAGGATGATCTTTTATATACTGATAAGAATAAGAACCTGTGTCGCAAATTAGATCGTCGATAATACCCACATGCAGCTTGAGCTCTCTAATATCAGGCAACCTTCTAGGATCAAATGCGATAAAGGGAACCCAAAAATAATGCATGGTTTTGAATTCGCTATCCACTCCAATTAAGGGCGCATCCTGAGTTAATTCTCTTATACTGACAGCTTGTATCGGGAATGCATCTCCATCAAAGACAACGACGATATCATCATGATCATAGCCGAAATTTTCTAACGCGTATTGGATGACATGGCAATGGCGAATGCTGCACTGCTGCGCAACAGCTTCTAGTTTGACTCGACCATTTTCCAGAGGAAATTGAAAATAACTATTTCTATAAAAGGAAGCATCTACCCAAGTTCTAATGAGTGCATTCAATGGATCCGTTGCATGCCAGTTTTGTTCGAAGCGTACGCATTGTATGCCATATTTTTCGCACATTTCCCGAATTTCTTTTTCATGTTGAGGATTAGGAGCATCATTGAAGACGATGATCTCGTAATCATCGAGCATAAATTTTTTAAATGCTTTAGCTTGAAATTCAACAAAATCCGCCCGGTTATATTGAAATGTCAATACACGTACTTTTGCGATGAGCTTTTCTGCTCCAGAAAAAGACAGAAATAAAATGCATAAGAGGATTCTTATCATTTTCATATTTAATCATTACTCCTTTATATACCCAAACAACTTGAAAATTTGGTTTTTGACCGCGTCGGCTTTGCCTCGGATTTTTTGCCAAAGGCTCTCGCCGTGTCTATTAGCACTTCCGCTCGTCTTTGGCAAAAAATCCAAGGCGCCTCCTTGTCAAATTCCCAAATTTTCAAGTTGTTCGGGTATATCTTGAATGGCTATTCGGTATAGAAACCAGAAATTTCCTCGGGTTTCAAATTTAAGTCTATGTTCTAGAGAAATTTGTTCTAAGACTTCTTTTACGTAGAGATTTTGCACCATATTGCCGCATAACAAGACTTGAGGACTGAGATCAGAAATCAGATTCAGCAAGTCCCTCTTTAAGGAGAAGCGCTGTCTTTCTAAATAAAAAGGATTTAAATAGAGCGCATGCCGAAAATACGCTAGATCCAAAAAAATAGCCGAACCCTTGCCATTGTGTTCCTTCAATGAGTTTGCGAAGGATTCTTCTGAATGAGCTAGCGCGATCTTGCTGCGCATCATGAGAAGATTGTGATCCATCAAAAAATATTCTAGATGGTCCCATGTTCCTTGCTCCAGCCACACATCATGCAAACAAAACGAGGCGAGGCGAGGCATCTCGAAGGCAAGTTGCAATGCGCGCAAAGCCGATAGATTTCCTCTGTATGAAAGATGGATTCTTTTCTGATTATCGGATCCATATTCTTGCAAAATCTCGCTTAAGTTCGAAAGATCTTCCGCATTGAAAAGGGTCGCTTCCAAAAGAGCAAATCCCGTATCTTGGTTTCTTATACGTTTTTGAGCCTCTTTAATTTTTGCTCCCCAATAATTGAAAAAAATTTTTTCTATATCCTTTAGATCTTTAAGCTGCTCATATTTTTTATGTAAAAACTCTTCGTCGATCTGTTCCCAATTGTGTACGATGACAACGGGCAGCCCCTCGAAAAGAGGATCGATAAATGCATGTTCCATAATGGGTATACATCCCAATGCCAATGCTTCCCATGTACGAATGCAATCTGTTTCTAGCCCCAAAGGAGAGATAACAAAACAAGAAGATAGGAGATCTTCATAATACTGTTCAAACGACACATGCTTGTACTCTGCATCGCTGCGATTACGTGTCATACAATAAGGCGCATTCTCGAAAAGTTTGACGATTTTATCGCGATCTCCATAAGATCGTGGAGTATGGTTCATATAAAGAAGATGCTTTTTGGTCACAGAGGACTTCTTTGTACAGGCTTCAAGTAAGGGCCGCTCGACACCATGTTCTATCGAAATACAACCCATATCTTGACCAAAGGGAAGTTGGACGAGTTTAGGATGATAGCTAAAAATCATATTCCTCCCAAACCATGCGGCGCATTTGGGATCATAAAGCAACTTTTTGGATGCAGGTGTCGGAAGAGCTCCGCCATAATCACAAGTGACCAAAACATAAGGATGCTGGATCCGGTCATGCACCTGTTCTGCAAACCAATCCAAATATTGAATATTTACGAAAATACTATCCCCACATTTGACATCACAGGGATCGAACTCTTCCATAAAATCATCAATGACTCTATCACATATATTACGAAAGGTCAGATAACCGATGAGCGGATGATGTCCTACGTGATTGCGTTTCTTTTCAAGAAATTCATTGCTCGGCAGTGCATATTTTTCCAAAGGTATTTTCATCCCCTCTACCTGAATACAAGCAATGCATAATCCACAAACAAAAGTCAGAGACCGTATCATTTTTCCTCACGCAGATACCAGGGAACTCCATTGTCAGAGGGTGCTTTTGGAAGATTTCCTACCACATCTTCTGCAACGGTATATATTTTAATCCCATAGGGGATGATCAAATCCATATCGTATGGCAAATAGATCCCATGCGTTTTGAAAAATTGCAATATCTTTCTCATCCCCCTTCTGCGAACGATCATGGATTGTGTGCCATAACGGCAACCAATTTTATAAAATTCTCCAACGCGTACACGCATGGAATAATCATTGGTCCAATGTGCAACAGTGATATCAGGCCGCCTTGCCGCACTCCAACCAGGAATGTAGAACCCATCGGCATTGCGCATGTCTTTATCCGTGTATAAAATATCCCAATTGTCTTTTCCTACTTCTGCATCAAGCGCATCGATAATACCCGACAAAATCCGCGGATCGCGGATCACCTCAATGTCATCTTCCAATACCCATATGGTCTCGTATCCTCTGTCATAAGCATCCTGAAGAATGGACAAATGACTTAAGAAACACCCTATCGCTCCGCGCGGCATGCAATGCACAAAATAAGTCTGGCCAATATTCTCAATGTTTTCATGGCTCGGCTCAAAGGTATGATAGCTGGTAGCCAGAAACCCTCCCTCCATCTCTTGAGAAAATTTCAACCCCACATCGTTAATGACATCCAAGCTCAGCTCCCATCCATTCACCGCGGCAAATCTCCAGGGGACAATGCCGTAAGGGGCCAATTGTTCCAGGGAAATCTTCCATTTTTCTGGACGCTGATCGAGATTGATCATGTAGATAAAATCGACATTGCGCATGCAGTGCGCAGGAGATGCTTGCGCAGGATGATCGATCTTTTTGAAATGATCCTCGAGATCTGCATGTAACAGCCTCGAACACAAAAGCAAGAAAATTGCAGCTTTTTTCATAAGAGATCTAGGAAATTCTTTTCTTTAATAGATGTCAACGAATATCATCAAATGTTTTTAAAAAACGGAGGACATATGCGGATTTGGATGCATCGACTTTTTCTTTTCGCGCTTTGTATTTTGTGTTTCGATGCCTCTGCAAAAGAAAAGGACCCTCCCAAAAATCTAAAGATTCTCATAGGCAGTCCGATCCGTCAAAAAACTGCTATCCTTAAAGAGTTCCTAGAATCGCTTGACCGCTTGGAACACAAAAATGCGACAGTCGATTACTTTTTCGTGGATGATAATGAGGTAGAGGAATCGCGCGCTTTATTGAAGCAATTTGCTCAAGTAAAAGGAAAAAAATGTCTTGTTCTCCCAGTTCCTGAAGCGGGGAAGGACTCTAAATTTATTTGCGATGAAACAACGCATCATTGGAATGAGTCGCTCGTCTGGAAAGTAGCCAGTTTCAAAGATCAAATGATTCAAAAAGCATTGAATGAGGATTTTGACTATTTATTCCTCATTGATTCCGACATCGTTTTACATCCCAAGACACTCGATCAACTCGTGAGCGCAAACAAAGATATTATTTCGAATATCTTTTGGACCTGTTGGTATCCCAATGCACAATTACTTCCTCAGGTCTGGTTATCAGATCATTATACGCAATTCGAGCATGGCATCGGAGAACAAGTATCCCAAGATGAGGCGCAAAAACGCCATCGTGCATTCATCGAAAAGATGCAACAACCAGGCACGTATGAAGTGGGAGGACTCTGTGCATGTACCCTCATCAGCAAAAATGCTTTGAAAAAAAACGTGAGCTTTAGAAAAATCCACAATCTCAAATTTTGGGGAGAAGACCGTCACTTCTGCATACGGGCTGCCGCTTTAGGATTGTCTCTGCATGTCGATACCCACTATCCCTCCTATCACATTTATCGAGAAACGGACCTGGCCGGAGTAGAGGAGTACAAGAACGGCTGCAGCGAGATAACTCCCAGTCCGCATAAGCTGACTCTTTCCATGATCGTGAGAAATGAGGGAGACCGTTATTTAAGGCGCGTCCTGGAAGCAGCCAAAGAATATATTACCGATGCGGTCATTATCGATGATCATAGTACAGACAATACCGTTGCAGTCTGTGAAGAGGTACTGAAAGGCATCCCGCATCGCATCATCAAAAATACCCATTCAAAATTCATCATCAATGAAGTGGAGCTGCGCAAACAGCAATGGGAAGAGACCGTTAAAATGAATCCGGAATGGATCCTTTCTTTGGATGCTGACCAAATTTTTGAAACCTCTTTTAAAGACAACGTTCAAAGACTGCTCTCCGCCAAGGATACGGACATTTACTACTTTAGATGGTTTGACTTGTGGGACGAAGAGCATTATCGCGATGATAAATTTTGGTGCGGCCACAAAAATTTTTATCCCATGATCGTCCGTTATAAGAAAGACATAGAATACAAATGGAAAGAAACGCCGCTTCACTGCGGACATTTTCCTCTGACCGTTTTACAATTTCCTGGAAAGACATCTGAACTTAGAGTCAAACACTACGGATGGGCTAAACCGGAATATCGCGCAGAAAAAGCCGCACGCTATCAAAAATTAGACCCAGAATCCAAATATGGGTGGAAAGGACAATATGATTCCATACTGGATGAGCACCCTAATCTCGTCGCCTGGGTCGAATAAAAGGATGTTTTTTCTCTTGTGTGCTCTTTGCGCTCTATTTTGTCCGCAACTTTTTGCACAAAATGAGGATGCATTTGCTAGACTCCAAAACAATGAAAAAGGCATTACTTACTCTTTTAGCGGAGGAAGACTCGGTGATAATATCCTTTCCTATTTGCATGCGCGTTGGCTTGCCACTAAATATGGCACATTATTCATCTATGTTCCCTTTCCCTATTCAGACCAGTTGCTGCTGCATGAATGCGATGCATTGCGTATCGATTGCGTTCGATCCTTTTTTAAAAAAGAATGGGTATTGAAAAACGAAAAGGATGTGCCGAATATTCATGGCGCAGCCCTCATTATCGTTCCGTATTTTCCAGAATCCGCCATCGAACTCAAAACGCATGCGATGTATAATCCCTTTCGCTTTAATGTGGACTGGAAGCAGCCAGAATTTAAGCAATTGATCCGCAAACTCATCACTCCGCGTTTTTCGATCACTACTCTAGAAATGCCTAAACAGCCCTGGATAACTGTGGCTGTCCATGTACGAAAAGGCGGCAATTTTGATCCCGACTTTACTCAATTTGATCTACCTCTGAAAGTACCTCCTGATAGTTTTTACATCGCTGCCCTACGCAAGATGAGCGAACTGCTCTCTCATAGACAAATATATGCTTATATCTTTACCGATGATCAAGATCCCCAGAAAATTGTTCAAAAATATCAAGAGGCTGTAAAAGACCTTGTCAACATCCATTTTGATTGCCGAAAAACATCTAATGGCCCTTGGAACAATGTCCTGGAAGATTTTTTTTCCATTCAGAAATTTGATTGTTTGATCCGACCCGATTCCAATTACACGATCATCGCTGAAAAGCTAAAAGACTTTCATATCGTCATCAGCCCTGAAGATCCTCGTATCGAAAAAGGTGTGGTTTATATTGACACACTCCACGTAGAAAAATATTTTTAGTTTGAGTATTAATGGCTGGGAATGATCTGAACTTCTCCAGGTTGTTTATTATTTGCACTGACATGTAGGTTTCTTTGCTCTTCGAGCTTTGTGCTCGCCCACCACAAATTGCTCTGTACGGTTTCTTTTACGTTATCAGGCAAATCCTTTTTTTCCAGCATCCCCTCGCTGATCTTTTTGCATTCATAAAACTTATCAATCCAATAGGCGGAGATGGAAACCTCTAACTGCATCCCCCATTCATAGATCCAACGCTCCACAAACAGCGAATCATAAGACAAAGGCAAAGACATCCCCAATGTCGATACGATGTGAGCAGAAACATAATCCGCCTTGCGCCGATAATAATTGGCCAATCGAAAGAGGGGCTCTGCACGAGTGGGACGATATTCAAACGCTTTGTAATAGCCCTTTGTCACTATACCGTGATCCATTTCCAGGGATTCTTGCAGCAAGGCAACCATATAAAGCGAGATGAATACCTCCTGATCAAATCCTTTCATCTCCACACGCTTTTTATAATGCTCCAACGCCAAAGCCATCTCTCCCGCATCTCTATAACTTTGGGCAAGATAAAACATATAACGCGCATTACTAGGATCTTTTTTTAGGGCTTCTGTCAACACTTCTACATCTTTATAATATTTTTTCGGGTCTTTTGATCGCGCGCCGTCAGTATTAATGCGATTGTTGACGCCGTCAAAGACGGCATTATCCTTGGCTTGAGGACAATCGAGATATTCATGCAGAACGCCTATCCATTTCCAATCGAGATGATTATTGGCCATTAATAATCGATGATAAGTGGTCCCTCCATAAAGGCAGTTAAAAAAATAACAATCCTTGTTCAATTCGGGCATCTTAAAATCAGGCATATATTCGAATTGTTCATCCGCATCTATAAAAACAAGGTAATCTGCCGCATGCTTGGCAAAATTGAGGGCTTCATTGCGATTATGCTCAAAGTTGACCCAAGGCCTCTCATAGAGCTGTCCTGGAATATCGCTCATAAATTTTCGGATAATATCCTGCGTTCCATCCGTTGAACCTGTATCCACAATCACCCAGTAGTCGATGAGTGGCTTTACCGAAGCAAGGCAGCGCTCGATGACCTTGCTCTCATCCTTGACGATCATATTCAGGCAGACCGTTTTTTTTCCTTCTGCGTAAAGAGAAAAAATCCAGAATGACAAAATAATACACAGATAGTGCAGTTGTCTTTTTTTCATAGGTCACCTTGCAAGTTTGAAAAAAGCAACTTATTTTTATACAGGAAGGATGAGAAAAAATAAATTTATTTTACAGATTTGAACGGGTTCTGCCAGGGCATATATAATTAGAACAAATATTTGAAAGTAGGCGCGGGAGGTGTGCCAAGCGAAGCGGGACACACCATCCGACATGTCTATAGAGGGCACTTCATAAACGCCCATTTTCAAATATTTTTTCTAATTGTATGTGCCCTGCAGGTTCTACCAATTCCATTCCCAAGAACAACGCTTGTGATCCAACACGATGATCTCACTGCGCTGGACAGGCTGCACTGCGATTTCGCGTAAATGGCCTTTGCTGCAGCTGTCTTTACAGGACTTGGAGTATGCGGTTTGTTTTCCTAAAGGAAATGTCAAAGAGATGAGTCCCTGAAAACGATCCCGAAATACATTATCATAGGAGGCACGGCCCTCTATGCTGAGATATTTATAAATCTGCAGGCTCAAGCGTCCTTTAATTCCCATAATGGAATCACCGCACTCGCGATGATAAAAATAAGGGCCCGCAGCAAACCCTAAGTTCCAATGCGTGCAAGGCAGCCATTGTTTCATCGAAGAGGAGATCTCTCCATCTACCCCGCCAAGCGATCTTTGTTTTCTATTGCAAATGGCAAAATACCCTCCGGGAAAAGTGAACTCCTTTTCCTTTGTTTTCGATCGCTCTCCAATGGGAATATACCCATTAATGCGCACATCGATACTGCAGGTCAGCGCCTCTACCCCAACTCCGATCTGACTATAACTTCTCCAATCATCCCTGTAGTCATAATAAGTATTCAGTCCAAACGCGATACCATGCGAGGGGATCAAATATCTCCCCCCCGCGCCGATGTTTACTGCGCCCTTTCCAGTATTCAAGATATGGCCGCGCGCATCGAAAAAGGGCTGTAACCGTTGTTGAAGCCAGGGCCGATCGCGCGCTGCGAAGAATTTTAATGAAGTGTATCCGCTGGGATATCCCACCCCAGCGCCTTCCATATAGCTGACCGTGATGGTATGCGGAGAAAGTTTGTCTGCAGGCTTCTTCCTTAATTCGGGACTGCTAAAGAAGCCCTCGCATTGGGGAATAGCCAATACGAAAAATCCAACAATTCCATATCCTGATATGAATTTGTTTAGAAATCTCATACTTGCCATTAATTATAATCGCTTCTCTCCTATTAACAATATTTAAATTAAACATAAATAAAAAAATCAGATAATTTAAGGTCCAATATTTGAAATCGTCAAAATAGCGGATGGAATGAGTCCGGTATTCGCACTATCTAAATAAACGATTCCGCTAGATCCATCTCCTAAGGTTGCGCCAAAGTTTGGGTTGGGATTGCAATTCGCTACGTCGACAAAAGTAGGAGTCGTCGTTACTTTAATAATAAACGTCGTGGTCATGAGGGTATTTTGAGGAACATACTCGTCACTTACCCTGCTCAGACCTGCAACTAATTCATAAGAGCCCGCTAATGGAGTCAAAGTAGCGATGCTGGTGCCCGTCCTCAACGCCATGAAACCGGCCGATCCTGTTGTTCCTCCTGGGAGGATAAATCCGCCTTGAATTCCCGTAGGCCCTATGCGAAATACACTGACTCCATAAGTGATTAAATAAGTCCCCGTAGTATTAATGGAGACAACTCCTTGATTCCTTGCTGTCCCTCCTGTCAAAGAAGCAGAAATTCCTGAAGGAAGGGACACTGTAGAATAATTAAAGGGAACACGCCCTGTAGGATCTGCATTTAATTGTCCCGGAGTCAATCCCGTAAATCCTCCTAATGGGTTCACAACCAAAGGATAGACGAAAGCAGTCGCTCCTGTCACCCCAAGGGAAGCATAAGGGGTAAGATTAGGAGTCCCTGATAGTCCTCCAGGACCCGTCGGCCCAACGGGACCCGTGACTCCCACTGTTCCGGTCACCCCTGCAGGTCCGGTACAATTACAAGGTCCCGTTGCTCCTATCAAGCCTTGAGGTCCTTGTGCTCCTGTAACACCTTGCAACCCAGTTGCTCCTTGCAAACCTTGCGGGCCTGTCAGACCTTGCGCGCCTGTCGAGCCAGGTAAACCCTGAACTCCCGCTAGCCCTTGCGCACCCGTTGCCCCCTGTGCACCTACTGCTCCCGTGACCCCTACTGCTCCCGTTGCGCCCTGCGCTCCTTGTGCTCCCATTGCCCCCGTTACACCCATCGCACCCGTTGCCCCCTGAAGACCTTGTGCTCCCGTCGCACCCTGCGCACCTTGGGTTCCTTGCGCTCCTGTAACTCCCGTCGCGCCCATAGCTCCCGTCACCCCTGGAGTCCCTTGCGGTCCTGTGAGACCCGGTAACCCAGGCAATCCCTGGGGACCTGTAGGTCCAGGAAGTCCCGTAGGACCAGTCATACCCA
>Ga0070731_10001309_pt1 | contig 26250 bp, 21 predicted proteins | sample Coa_R1_2_FD_66448 | JGI IMG/M metagenome (GOLD analysis project Ga0070731, IMG submission 66448) | Surface soil microbial communities from Centralia Pennsylvania, which are recovering from an underground coalmine fire - Coalmine... | ecosystem: Environmental > Terrestrial > Soil > Unclassified ... | reverse complement strand
GGGGGGGTTACGAATTCCACCGGCGGGAACCGCGCGTGCTCCATCGACGGCTGCGACGTCCCTTCGACGAGCGAAATTTGCGATTGCGTGACCGTAATAAGGACGATTGTCGAGACGTAAAATCAAAGATCAGGCCGCAACGGGGCCCGAGCAGGCTGTCTGTTCAACTGAACGACAGGCCAAATCTCGAACTGCTTGAGTGAAAGCTTTTTGATCTGTTCAACATATTCGTCATAACTGTAGAGCTTGCAATATTCGCTGCGCCATTTTTCGTTTAGGCCTTCATAAGCTTGTTCATCCTGCGTCAGTCGTAACATGCGATTACAAATGCATCGCAGCATTTCCGCGCCATCTTCGAAGATATTCTCGTAGGCTTTGAAACGCCGGCTGGGAAAAAAATCATCATCATAAACCGCGAACCCTATGCCTCCTTGGTGGATCGTCTGCGCGAGGTATCCATCGAACCCCTCGCCAAAGGTGATCGAGAACATGCACCTCGTCGCGTAATCCATAAATCGGTCGAAAGTAATGTCTCGGATTTCTATTAGCTTGAAGTCTGGAAGTCTTCGGGAAATTTTCTCGAGACACTCGTTCTTGTAAGGCTTCTCATCGGGAGAATAGATGATAAGTTTCTCTTTTTCCTCGAAGCTTGAGGCTTGGTAAGGCGTGAGGTCCGTGTACGCGGGAAGAAGAAGCGTCGGGAGGTCGTACTGATGGGCAACCGCTTGGGTGAAATAAGCATGGTGGGCCACGGATTGGCTGACGCCGGACGCAATGTCACGAAGACCTGACAGCCCCTCCTTATCTGGCATGAGTTTAATGTTCTGGTTGAGGATGTTGACGTGAACATCTCGATTCAACAAATATCGGAGCTCCTGGTTGGAAATAAGATCCGCGAAAGAGTCGCCCGCGTATTCGGGTATGTGCAAGTAGATTTGTTTCGCCGATTTGCAAAGGCAAATCTGTTCGAAGCGATATACGTTTTCAGAATTGAGAAAGTTCGTATTTCGGAAGTACGTTAATTGACAACGGTTGGGGCGCGTCATCACCAATACGTCGTACCCGTGATGTTTCTTTAGGCGACGCATCTCCCTCGCTATTGAAAAGCAGGAGTAGATACCGCCGCTCATCGTATTGTGCTCTGGCACAAGGATGATCATGACTTTTTCCGAGTTGTATAGATCAATCGGAAATGTGCGATCCTGCGTCAGCGCGAAAATCTTCGCGTTTTCTTCCAAGTCGGTTTCGCTTCCATAGCGATGTTGGTAGTAGAGCAGGAGCGCTCTCCTCGGCAAAACCCGGCGGAGCAACGATTTAAATGTCGCCCAGGAGTCCAGGCGAACCGACCACCTTCTCAGAGTGTCCTTCAGCGCCATTTCGCCAAAAGCCAAGATATGTTGTGGTAGGGCAAACGCTTTGATTTGCCTTGACGGTGCCGGCCGTGGTGCGTCTTGTGGGCCGGTTGGTCTTGACTGTTGGTAGAAGATCGAATGGCTAAACCGATGCCGAGTCCCCGTGGCACGCTGTGCGCAATTTCATATACGGTGTGAGATTGACAGAGTTCGGTCTTGATATCGTCCCAGGCTCGAACCGTGCCGACATCGGCAGAATGGTCGTGAATATCGTGAAAACCGAGCACCTTGTTTGCGTGTCTTCCGGTGTTAAAAAAATCACGCATTGCGCCATCGTAGGAGTGATCTCCGTCGATAAAGACAAAGTCAAAGCGCTTGCCGGCGAAATCGTCAGACGTTCCCGGAATTGCCTTTGTGAGGTTGAGCATTCTTGAGAAAGTCTCAAAGCCCAAAAGGGAATCCCAGGGGTCAACCATCGTTAGACGAAAATCAGAGCGAACCCGCTGCAGAACGGCGGTCATAAAGTATGAAAGGCCGCCGCGATAGGTGCCAATTTCAATGGCCGTCTTTATGTCGAGCTTGATGAGGAGCCCAAGACAATCAACGATTTCAGTAGGTATTTGCAGAGCGCCAAACCCGCTCGGGTTCATGTAGTTTGCCCACGGTCGCCAAAAGTCAGGGATCATGAGCGGAATGCCGTATTCGTGAAAACAGTTCAGCAAAAACGCCCGACTTTCAATGTCATCGTCGGAGCAGGAGAGTATTCGTTCGACGACACGGAGGGCCTTGAGCAAGTCCTGTTCTAGCAATTGTGGATTGGGCTTAGGGATTATCTCAGCGACTTTTGTGCTGACTTCATCGAGCGAAGGTGTTGCCGTGGGCATAATCGCGTTTACCTCGACCAGGGTTTGGTTCATCGACGAAGGATTGCCCGCCTCAGCACCTTAAAATTCAATCGAGTCTGTCAGCCCGGGAACGCGGGATGTATGCTTGGCTGAACGAAGACCCTTCTCGGCTGAGCATTTTTGAAAAATTCCTCCCGAATCTCTGCCAGATCCTCATCCGCGACCCCCCTATGAAATGGCAGGCAAAGGACTTGCGATTTTATCACGTTCACATGTGGATTCTTTCGGACCGAGTGAATTGGAAACCCACGATATGGTTCGAAGTCCGTGCAGATTGGGTGAAAGTATTTTCTGGCGAAGATTCCGCGCCTCTTGAGGCTGGAGTAAAGGTCATCGCGCGAACGCCCGAAATCAATCGGATCCACCACGATCGGAAAATACTGCTCTGAATTCGATACGCCCGGCTGCTCGGGCTGGAGCTTAATTCCAGGGAGGGTGTGCAGGAACTCGCCATACTTTTGTCGAAGGATCGCCCGCCGCTGGCGCTCGTCCTTCACCAATGGCAGGTTAAGCAACCCGATGGCGGCTTGAAGCTCATTGAGTTTGCCGTTGATCCCGATCCCGACAACCTCCTCTTCGTTCTTAATTCCGAAATTTCGGAGGTAGTAGATGGCTTCCTTGTCCGTCTCGCGATTGGTCGTAATCAAGCCGCCCTCTAATGTGTTGAACAGCTTTGTGGCGTGGAAAGAAAAAATGGATGCGTCTCCAAACGACGCTATCGACCGCCCGTTGACCATCGTGCCAAATGCATGCGCGGCATCGTAAAAAAGGCGCAGGGCGTATTCGTCCGCAATTTCCTGAAGGGCGTCGAGCTCGCAAACCGTGCCGTAAACATGAACGGCTAGGATTGCCGACGTCCTTTTCGTGATTGCTTTCTCGACCGATTCGGGATCGATCGTCAGCGTCTCGGGTAGAACATCGGCAAACACCGGAATCAATCCATTCCAATGAATTGCGTGCGCTGTGGCCGCGAAAGTCAGCGGTGTCGTGATCACCTCGCTCCCGCGCGGCAGATTGAAAAGTTTCAACGCGACAAGAAGGGCCATCGTCCCGTTATTGAATACTGCTGCCGTTGGCACTCGGAGATAGTCTTGTAGCGCGTTCTCGAGCGCGTTGTGCATAGGTCCGCCGTTGGTGAGAATGCGCGTTCGCCATATTTCAGCGAGAGCAGCCTGGACGTCGTTCAGGTCGGGCAATAACGGTTGCGTAACGTAAAGTGGTTTCCCCATTTAGATTCCCTCTTCCAGACGTCAAAATCGGTCCGGCCCCGTGGTGTGTCCTTAACGTCACAACTGTTATGCGACCTCATACGCACCCCGAGAAACAAAGAGCTCATAATCGTCGACCAACTGTTCGTAAGATGGAGCTTCGCAGAACAGGATGCCGGCGCGAGTCTTCTGACCTCCGAGAAGTTCCTGCCCCATCGCATGAATTGGAAAAAAGGCTCGCGTAGGCTTGGATTCCGCCAGCCTCAGACCCTCGAAGATAATGTCCCTGTCCGACGCAACTGTGTGGCGGAGGACGTATCGCCTTTCAGTCTTTTGTGGCGCTTGCTCAGCTTTGATGAAGTACGAAGCGTACTTGGCTGCGTATTGGAAGCCGGTGCTGTATTCGATGAGGAGAGGGTAGAGATCGCCCGGACACCGACGGGATACTTCGACAATGGCAGGATATCCGTCGGTTAGAATGAACTGCGTATGGAGCAGCCCATTTTTGAGCCGCAAAGCGGAGCAGATCTTCGCCAGGCTCTCTTCCAGCAGTTCGGTACATTCTTTGGGAAGATCGTAAGCGACGTAGCTTGTATCTACCGCAAACGGATTCACGGATGAGCCTTCCCGCACGTAGAAGGCCATCGACACCCGCTGGTCATCGATAAACGCGCTGCAACTGAAAAGATCCCCACTTGTAAACGTCTCGATCAGGGCCGTCGCTGTGCGGCTCGCCCGTATGGCGGCGTCGTACGCCTCTTCCAATGAGTCGCGATCGTCTCCGTCGAAAACTGTTATTCCCCGCCCGCTGAAAGCATCAACTGGTTTGCAAATGAACCGCCCCTGGATTGGGAACTCTTCTTTCCGGACCACCTGAGGGCCGGGGAGGCCCAGATCGTGGCAGAGGCTCCGGAATGCCTGCTTATTACACAGGATGTTATTGGCCTCAGGCGCGTCCAGTATGGTCGAACCAAATCGCAGCCGCAGGCAAATCTCGATGGAGAGATCGGTGCACCCGGGAACGAAACATTCTATTCCGCCGCGCACCGCGTGTTCCTCCACCTCATGCATTTGACTGTAATCTTGATTGATCCACTTTTTGCCAGCCTTCTTGGCGAGCAAATCATTTGGCCGGTTTCCCATCACCCAAACGTCGTGACCGATTTGGACCAAATGCTCATAGATTGGCGCGGCGGCGAAGGCGGTATCCAAAAGGAGTACGCGCATAGCTTTCACTCCGCAGTCTGCAGGACAAAATTATCCGCTGTCTCCAGGTTCACGACCGCTCGCGCGCGGATAGAGCGTTTGATGGCATCGAGGACGACTATATTCAGGTATCCGTCACGGGCCGAAACCTTTGGCTGCGCCCGTCCCCGTACGACTTCGATGAAGTGGTCTAATTGCAGTTCGAGAGGATCGGTTGGCGTGAACGCTATGGGATTGTCCTCGAACGAATTCCACCACGACGGCTCCGGGCCAGCCGCGTAAAACCTCGCGCGCATGTTAGGGAAGTCGAGCGATCCATTTGTCCCGGCGAAATGGTAGCAATACTCGGAAGGAAAATGTGGGTAGCTTGGGTTCTCTCCGCTTGTCATTTCCCAGCTTTTGCTGCTCGCTGTTGAATCTGAGAGCAGAAAGTTTCCCAGCGCTCCATTTAAGAATTCAAAGGTGATTGCAACGGTGTCCTCGACCTCGAAATGTCTGACGTTGCTCCCCGCTGCCGCGAAGACGCTCTTGATTTCTCCACAAAAATGTCTCAGCAGACCTATTTCATGAATGAGGTTGATTAGGATCGGTCCCCCTCCCAGTCTCGTCCGCCACGGACCCGAGGTGAAATATTTTGTTGGCTTGTAAAACAGCGCGCTACCTTGCACCGCGACCAGTTGCCCGAACCGCGGCGATTTCAGGAAGCTATCGGCTGAAGAGAGCAGCGGACTGTAAGTACGATGATGGCCGACCAGGACCGGGACGCCCCGGCTTTCAGTGTATTCAACGAGCCTATGAGCGTCGGCTACATTGTCCGTCACTGGTTTCTCGATAAGGACAGGAATGCCCCTCGAGATGCACCTCATGGCCTGATCGAAATGGAACGTGTTGGGGGAGCTTATAATCGCTGCATCTATCTGCGCCTCTTCGAGTGCAGTCTCGATATCGGAGCAGAAACGCGCGGCGAAGGACGAAGCGAGTTCGATGTTCTTCTCAGTCGGTGGTGCGACGACGGTGCAAAGCTGGGCGTCGGCCCTGGCCCCGATCAACCGGGCATGTTGCTTTCCGATCAATCCCGGCCCGGAGAGCAGGAATTGAAGCGCACCTTTCGCTTTTGCCATTTCAACCGCCCCAAACGAACTCCCCCAATTCATTGACTCGGCGCTTCGCCGAGCCAAAACCCCCCTTCAGGTCCGCAAATTTTTAGCAGTGCACAGCCTGCGTACGCTCAAACGTTGCGAACGCACTGTGTCCAATTAGTTGTAAATCGTTATTAACACTCGTAATACGAGTCAAAATCTTAAGTTGTATTATCCACATAATATTACCTGCGCGACCAGAAGGTCGTTTTGATAAAACGGTCGACCCCGGATTAGGTGGACTTATATGACTGTGTTGCCCCAGTAGGGCGGTCACTAGGGATTCCGGGCTCCCGAGCCTGCTCAGTCCCCGGAATGACGGCGATGCGCATCATCGGTCTCGCGGGCTGGAGCGGTTCCGGCAAGACGACGCTGGTCACGAGTGTGATTCCGGTGCTGGCTCGCCGCGGCCTGAAGGTCGCGACCGTCAAGCACGCGCATCATGAATTCGACATCGATCAGCCTGGCAAGGATTCTTGGCTTCATCGGCAGGCGGGCGCCAGCGAAGTCGCAATCGTATCGAGCCGGCGCTGGGCCATCGTTCACGAGTTGGGCCAAGGGCCCGCGGCAGAGCCCGAGCCGCCGCTAACGGATATCCTGGCGAAGCTGAGCCCGGTCGATCTTGTGCTGGTAGAAGGGTTCAAGCGCCACGCCCACCCCAAACTCGAGGTTTTTCGCGCCGCCGTGGGCAAGCCGCTATTGCATCCTGATGACGATTGCATTGTTGCCGTCGCCACCGACGCACCGCTGCCGCAGGCGGCAGTGCCGGTGTTGATGCTCGACGACATCGAAGGCATCGCCAACGTACTGCAAGCCGAGGCATTGCCGCGCGATCGGATCGCGCCGCCGCTGGAGAAAGCGTGATGGCGCAGCTCAGCGACGATTGCTTCGCCTTCGCGGGCCAGCTCATGCCCGTCGCGGATGCTGAGCGCTTGATTGGCGAGCGCGTCATGCCGGTCGGCGGCAGCGAACGGGTGTCGCTGCGAGAGGCGGCCGGCCGGGTGCTAGCGCAAGATGTCATTGCTCCGGTTAGTGTGCCGCCATTCGACAATTCGGCGGTCGACGGCTACGCGGTGCGTGCAGCCGATCTTGGCGGCGAGAGCGAGAGCCGGCTGACGATCGTCGATCGTGTGGCCGCCGGGCATCCTGCAAGTCACGCGATAAAAGCCGGCGAAGCCATTCGCATCTTCACCGGCGCGCCCATGCCGGCCGAGGCGGACACCGTCTTCATGCAGGAGGATTGCCGCGTCGAGGGTGGCGCCGTCATTGTCCCGCCAGGCTTGAAGTGCGGCGCGAACCGGCGGCTCGCCGGAGAGGACATTCGGGCCGGCGCCGTGGCGCTGCCGGCGGGCCGGCGCTTGGGGGTGCAACACATCGCGCTCGCGGCGGCGCTCGGCCTCACCTCGCTCGATGTGCGGCGGCGCGGGCGCGTCGCTTTATTCTCCACTGGCGACGAGATCGTCGAACCGGGAACGGCGTTGCCGCGCGCCGCCCTTTTTGATTCGAACCGCTATTTGCTCGCCGGTTTGCTCGCGCGCCTTGGCGCCGAGGTCACCGACCTTGGCATTCTCCGCGACGACCCGAAAGACTTGGCGGGCGCGATTGCGGCGGCTGCGATCGATCACGATCTGGTTCTGACCTCGGGCGGTGTATCGACCGGCGATGCCGACCACGTGCGCACCGCAATCGAGAGTATTGGCAAGATTGTCTTCTGGCGGCTGGCGATAAAGCCGGGCCGTCCCGTGGCGATGGGAGTCATTCGTGGCGGTAATGCCGGCGACGGCGCGGCTTTCGTCGGCCTTCCTGGAAACCCCGTGGCGGCGTTCGTCACTTTCGTCCGCGTGGTGCGGCCGTTGCTGTTGCGCCTTGCGGGTGCGCTGCCCGAACCGCTGATCGCGCTGCCGGTGCGCGCCGCCTTTTCCTACAAGAAACGTAAGGGCCGGCGGGAATATGTCCGCGTGACGCTGCGTGTGGCACCGGGCGGCGCCATCGAGGCGGTCAAATTTGAGCAGGACGGCGCCGGCGTTCTCACTTCTCTCACCGAGACCGACGGTCTTGCCGAACTCGGCGAAGACGTGACCAAGGTCGAGCCGGGGACGACCGTCGGTTTCCTGTCCTACGCATCGCTCGTCGGTTGACGCACTCACGCGTCCGGATTTTGCTTTGCCATGGTTTCGGCGTGCGCCGCATCCTCTGGCGTGTTGACGTTGAAGAACGGATCCACGGGTTCCGTGGGCCAATCCGCAATGGCAACGCCGTGTCGCGCTGTCCAGATTTCGATCTTGTGCAGGCCTTCGCCCAAAAGCGCGTGCCGTAAATCCTCGCGCAGCCAAACTGGCCAGAGGCCGATCACCGGGTGCCGCCATTGACCGGAGCGGGCGCAGGCGAGGGGAGCGTTGGCGGCAAGGCGCGCCTCGTGCAGCCGCGCCACCAGATCATTCGGCAGAAACGGGCAATCGCCCGGCACGCTCGCGATCCATTCGCAATTGGGTGCTTTCGCCGCGGCCCAATCGAGGCCCGCCAAGATACCGGCGAGGGGGCCGGCAAAATCCGGGACCGAGTCAGCGACGACCGGCAAGTGAGTGTCGGCGAAGCGTGCCAGATCGCCGTTGGCGTTGATGATGATCAGGCTGCACTGCGGTTTGAGCCGTGCGAGAACGCGTTCGAGAATCGTCCCGCCGTCAATGCGGATGCGCGCCTTATCGCCGCCGCCCATACGTCGCGCCAGACCGCCGGCGAGCACGAGGCCGAGAGTAGGGGGTGCGGTCACGCGCGCTCAGTCAGTCATCATGCACCGCGGCCTTGCGCCGGTGCTTGGCGCTCTCTTCCTCCACATAGGCCAAGTCTTGATCGAACACGATACGATCTTCACCCGCCAGTGCGATGAAGCGCTTGCCGCGGGCGCGGCCGACCAGCGTCAAATTGGCCTTGCGTGCCAGCTCTACGCCCCAGGCCGTGAAGCCCGAGCGTGAAATCAGGATCGGAATGCCCATGCGCACGGTCTTGATCACCATCTCAGAGGTGAGCCGGCCGGTGGTGTAGAAGATCTTGTCGGCGGCGCCGACGCGATGCTTGAACATCCACCCGGCGATCTTGTCGACGGCGTTATGACGGCCGACGTCTTCCATATAGACGAGTGGGCGATCTTGGATGGCAAGCACACAGCCATGGATGGCGCCGGCTTCGAGATAGAGCGAAGGGGTCGTGTTGACCTTATGGGTGAGCGTATAGAGCCACGACGTGCGCAGTTCTGCCGGAGGCAACGTGACGTTCTCCAGCGCCTCCATGAGATCACCAAACACAGTGCCTTGGGCGCAGCCCGAGGTCTGCACCTTCTTCTTCAGCTTCTTTTCATAGTTGGTCTTGCGCTTCGTGCGCACGACGACGACAGATAGTTCCTCGTCGTAGTCGACGCCGGTGACCTGATCGTCGGGCATCAGCATGTTCTGATTGAGAAGATACCCCAGCGCCAGATATTCCGGGTGATCGTTAATGGTCATCGCCGTCACGATCTCCTGGGAATTGAGGAAGATCGTAAGCGCGCGCTCGACCGTTACCGAGGTTTCGATCGCGGCGCCGGTCTGGTCGATACCTTTGACCCGCTCGGTCAAACGCGGATCGTGCGGATCGGGGCGGATCAGATAGCCGTCATCGGGCGAAGCCATGCTGTCAATGTAGGGGAACCGCGGCCTCCGCGAAAGCGTACGTGCAAGAGGCCCAGCCTCGCGCGGCCGGGCCCCCTGCACGTCGCTTTAAAATCCTTATCCGTGGTAGCCGCTCTGCGGCCGGAGCACAAAAATTATTGGGCAGCGGAATTGGGGGGAGCCACAGCAATTACCCGCGTCTCGTGACGCCTCCGGTGTCGCTGCATCGGTCACAGCAACAACGAAAACGCCGCCAAAAAGTTCCACGGCGGTGTCGCGGCCAATTTCTCCCAGTCGGAGAGGAATGCGCTGCCTCCGGTGGCTCGGTCGTCGAGTTGCTCAACCGGCGCGCCATACAACTGCTCAAGGGCGGCCCTGGTCAGGACGTTGCTCACGGCGCCTTCACCGATCCGCGCGCCGTCGCGAATCAGGTAAGCGCGATCGGCGGCGCGCAGGGCGTGATTAGGATCATGTGTGGTGAACAGAACGCCGAGGCCTGCCGAGGCGAGGGCGCGAATTTCCCGCAGCACCTTGCCTTGGTTGCCGAAGTCGAGGCTCGACGTCGGCTCATCGAGCACGATGAATTGCGGCTCCTGGGCAAGCGCCCGCGCCAGAAGGACGAGCTGGCGTTCGCCGCCCGAAATCATCGTGTAGGGCCGCGCCGCGAGGCCGGCGATGCCGAATCGCTCGAGCGATCGGTTGACGGCGGCATGGTCGGCGGCGCTTGGCCGCCCGAATAGGTTGCCGTGGGCGGTGCGTCCCATCAGAACGACGGCCTCGACGGGGAACGCGAAAGTGGCCACGTGAACCTGGGGCACATAGGCAATGAGCCGCGCGCGCTCGCTCAGGCGGTAGCTCGCCAGTGCGCGATCGCCAAGCCTGACTTCACCCCCGCGGGGGGCAATCAACCCTAGCAGCGTCTTCAGCAGTGTGGTCTTGCCGCCTCCATTGGGTCCGAGCAGAGCCAGGACTTCTCCGGTCGCCAGCGCCACGTCGAGCCCTCGCCCGACCACGCGGTCGCGATAGCCGATGGTGAGGCCGCAGCCTTCAAGCCGCATGAGCGATGCCTTGGGCGACACATCATTGTCGCAAACGGGGTCGAGCTTGAGCAAGGAACGTCTCTCGGTCATGTTGGGCTTACCGCCCCCTTGGGGCGTTCCGGCGTGTGGACAGCGGCGCGATGACGCAGGCCATATGCTCGTACTTTGGCTAGTCTCACGGAGAATCGGCGGGTCCGGGGGTTCTTTCCCGCGAACTTTCCGACCGAGAGGGGGGACAAATGACGGCCGGGATACCCGAGGCAGGTGCCGAAGCACCTGCCCGGTTCTTAATGATTATGCGCCGAAACCCTGTTGCCGGCGTGATTGGGTGGTGTCGGTCGCGGCTTCTACTTGCCGATCCTTTCGATTTGGCCGCAGCGGTCCTGTTCGGCCTGACGGTTATCCTGGTCCTGTCGACTTTCCGCGATTACGCGATCTCCAACGACGAGGAGGTCCAGCAGCGCTACGGCGAACTCATCGTCACCTATTATGCGAGCTCTTTTGCCGACCAGGGCCTCTTCCACTTCAGGAATCTTTATCTGTACGGAGGCTTGTTCGACATCATCGCGGTCGGCCTGGAAAAGATAATTCCGCTCGACACCTACGCGGTCCGCCATCTGCTGTCGGCCCTTGTGGGCGTTGGCGGCATCGTTGCTGTGTGGGCGACGGCGCGCGCTATTGCAGGATCGCGCGCCGGCTTGCTGGCGGCGGCGGCGATTGCGCTGTGTGGGATCTGGTATGGGGCGATGTTCAACCACACCAAGGACATCCCCTTCGCGTCCGCGATGATGGGCGCAACCTATTTTCTGCTCCTGATCGGCCGGGAATTGCCGCGACCGCGCTGGCGCCTGGTGCTGGCGTTCGGGCTGCTGTGCGGCTGTGCGCTGGGGATTCGCGTGCTCGGCCTTTTTCTGGTCGGCTATACCGCGCTTGTCGTCATCGCCTATGCGCTTATCAGTCAAGGAGGATCGTGGCGAAACGTAATGGCTTTCACCGGCCGTTCGGCGCTCGTGCTCATGCCGGGCTTTCTCATCGCCTACGCCATAATGGTTGCGGCATGGCCGTGGGCCGGTTTGGCGCCGCTCAATCCACTGCGGGCTTTGTTTGACTTCGACGATTTCAATTATCCGATCCGCACCCTCCTGTGGGGGCACATCTACACGATGGCTGACGTTCCGCGGTGGTACGAGCCCACTTACGTCGCCATCAAGCTTACGCTGCCGCTCCTCGTCGGTGCGTCTCTCGCCCTTATCGTTTTTGGGAAGGCACTCTGGCGCGGCAGGGCGGAAACCGACAAACAGTGGCGCAAGGACGTCGCGTTGGTGGCCCTTGCAGCGCTCTTTCCCTTGATAGGGGACGTCCTGGTGCGTGGGCCGGCGTTCTCGGGAATGCGCCATGTTCTGTTCACGCTGCCGCCAATCGCGGTCCTGGCGGGCTTGGGTTTGAATTGCGCGTTCCACCGGCTGGAAACCGTCGGCCGGTTTGCAACGGCGGCAGGGCTGGCTCTCCTGCTGGCGGGCTTCGGGTGGGACGCTTCATCGCTCTATCGATTGCATCCCGACGAGTATTTGTTTTTCAATCCACTGGTCGGCGGCCTAGCTGGCGCTTCACGGCGTTACGACACCGACTATTGGGTCAACATCATGCCCGAGGCGGTCGAAGATCTCGAACATTACCTCGATAAGACTGAACGAGCGCCCGGCAAGCCGCGCCGGCGTTATTTGGTCGTGGTCTGTGGGGAGCGGTTGCCGTTCGAGAAAGTTGCCGACTCGCGGCTTGTGTGGACCAAAGACCAAAAGATCGCGGACTTTTTTATCGCCCCAACCCAGACAAATTGCGATCGCGCAATCGACGGGCAGGTAATCGCGACGGTCGAGCGCCTCGGCGTACCGATCGGGGTGGTGAAGGAGCTGCATCCAAAGGTCCAGCCAAGTCTGGCCAATTCGGTGCCGGTTGTCCCATCCAATCCTATCCGATGAAATATGGCACATGCGTCGCGTCGCCGGCCGCGCGAGCGTTTATGACCACGTCCGATGCACGCTCGCGAGAAGCCATATAAAAAACGGCGTGCCGGCAAAAGCGGTCAGGATCCCGAGCGGAATTTCCACCAGCGCTGCAGTGCGGGCCAGCGTGTCGATGAGGAGAAGGAATCCGCCGCCAAGGATGGCGGCGGTGGGGAGAAGGCGCGCGAAATCCGGCCCGACCAGCGACCGCGCGAGATGCGGGACGACGAGGCCGACCCAACCGATGACGCCCGCCGTGGCGACGCTCGCCGAGGTGACCAACGTGGCGGCGGCGACAATGGCACAGCGTAACGCGCCTGTCGGCACGCCAAGCGCGCGCGCTTCCTCCCCTCCGGCAGCGACATCACATTCATGCGCCAACGCAGCGCAAGGAGCACCAACATGCCGATGGCAACCGGTCCAAGCAGCGGCAGGAGATCGCCCACATTGGTTGCCGCCAGGCTCCCGAGCAGCCAAAAGGTCATCGCCGGGAGTTGATTGTACGGATCGGCAAGATATTTGATGAGGCCAACCCCGGAGCCGAGGAGCGCGCCGATCACCACGCCGGTCAGCACCAGCAGGAGGACCGGGTCGCGCGCCTGCACCGCGGACCCGATCGCGTAGACGGCGCCGACAGCGGCAAGCCCGCCGGCAAACGCAAGCGTCTCAATCCCGGCGACGCCAAGCGAGAAATAAATGGCGATCACCGCACCGAGCGCCGCACCCGACGACGCGCCGAGGATGTCTGGCGAGACCAGCGGATTGCGAAAAAGGCCCTGGAAGGCGGTGCCGGACACCGCGAGCGCGGCGCCGACCAGCACCGCAGCAAGCACGCGCGGGCCACGAACCAGGAGCACCACGCTCTGCACGGCGAGCGGCGCGCTGCTGGTGCGGCCACTCAGCCGCGAAGCCAGCACATCAACAATGTCCTTGAGGCTGACGGGGTAGCGGCCAAGCGTGAATGCCAGTACCAGCCCGGCGAACAGAACGGCGAGCGCGATGAGAAAACCGGGAAGGGCGCTCTGCGACAAATCGCTCATCCTCTTTCGCTCGCACGCAGGCGCGAAGCAGGCCGCAACGTGCTACGGGCGCGAGACACCATAGTCGTCCCGCGGGCGGCGGCAGTCATAGTCTCCGCACAGCCTCGCTGCCAAGCCGTCGCCGCTCACCCCGTTGCAAACACGCGGCGGTGCATGGGCATTAGCTCGCCGATAATCCGTTTGGGTTGTCAGAGGCAGCCTTGTGGCTATAGTGCGCCCATCTTCCGACGATATCCGGAGGGGTGGCCGAGTGGCTGAAGGCGCACGCTTGGAAAGCGTGTATACGGGAAACCGTATCGTGGGTTCGAATCCCACTCCCTCCGCCAGACGGACCCATCGTTGCCGTTGTCGGCGGCAATATCTCCAGCATCAGCGGTCAAGAGTACTCGGGTGCTGCGGCAAGATTGGCGCAAAGCCAATTCGCCAATATTTCCGATGGCACCAAAAAAATATGCCGCAAGGGTGTATTTATAATGGGGAAGACATATGGACCGGGGGCGAGCGTAACATTCAACGGGTGCTCGTGCACCTGCACATACTCTTTCTGAACATGGGGGCGACAACCAGGGGTCGTTCCATACTGCCCATCTCAATAGGGCGATACGGTACAATTAAGTGGGCGGCTCTCTTACAACCCGTTAGAAGCGGCACACTGTGGCCACCCAACGTTACTTTGCCCATGAATAATGTTCACGAGACGTAGGATCTTTGGCTCTTCGAAGCGGGGTGCCACGATTTGAATTCCGATAGGCAAGCCGTCGGATGTCAAACCCGCAGGAGCGCTAGCGGCGGGCAGGCTGATAAGGGTGATAAGGAACGCCGGCGCGATCCAGTCGATATAGTTCTCCAACTTTTGGCCATTGATTTGTTCGGGAAAATTTTTCTCCAGCGGAAAGGGCTTTACGGGCGCCACGGGAGTGAGGAGAGCATCAAAGCGCTCGAACAGCTTTCCGAAGCGATGGAACACCTCCTGCCGCTTCTGCTCGGCTGCGGCGAAATCGAGCGCCGTCACGTTTAGTCCAGCGCTCACGCTGCTCCTGAGTATATCGCCGAACTGTTCCAGTTCGCTCAAACGCTGGTATTGCTGTCCGACCATCCAGAGGCCGCGCCAGACCTGATAAGGTGCGCGGCCATCGGACGCGCTGAAATCGATCTCTTCGACGATGGCGCCGGCATCTCGCAGGCGCAGCGCGGCTTTACGGCACAGCGCCTCGACCTCGGCATCGACGCCGATGCCGGCGATGTCGGGCGCATAGGCGACGCGCAATTCTTTGGCGCCGGGGCGGCGTTCGACTTCGGCGAGCGCGCTCCGCCAGGGCGGGGAGACCGATATCGGCGAAAGGCGGCTCAAGCCGATCATCGCGTCGAGCATGAGAGCCGCGTCCTCGGCATTGCGCGCGAGCGGCCCATTCGTCTGTCCGGGATCCCAGGCCAGCGGCATCGGGTAACTCGGCACAAGGCCCGGCGTCGGCCGGATGCCCACGATGCCGCAGAACGCCGCCGGTACGCGGATCGAGCCGCCGAAATCGGTGGCTTGAGCGATCGGCACCATGCCGGCCGCGACCGCGACCGCCGAGCCGCCGGATGAGCCTGCGGGACTCAGCTTCGGATTCCATGGATTGCGCGTCGCGCCGAAGACGGCGTTGTGAGTAAAGGCGCCGCAGGCAAACTCCGGCGTGTTTGTCTTGCCAATGATGATTGCGCCGGCTGCTTTCAGCCGGCGCACCACCTCGGCATCCTCGGCCGGTATATTCTCCTTATACACTGGCGATCCGTAGGTGGTGCGAATGCCGGCGGTCGCCGTAATGTCCTTGATCGCTACCGGGATCCCATGCAGCGGGCCAAGCGGCTCGTTATCCATCACCGCGCTTTCGGCAGCGCGCGCCGCGCCGCGCGCCTCCTCGGCGGCCAGCGTTACAATCGCGTTGAGCTTCGGGTTGATCCGCTCGATCGCCGTCAGATGAGCGTCCAGCACTTCGACCGGGCTAACCGCCCGGCCGCGAATGAGTGCCGCCAATTCACGCGCCGACTTGCGTGTGAGACTGAGGTCCGCCATCGGCCGCGCCTACTTGCCGGACCAGTGTACGAAGCGCCGCTCGATCAAGAGAAAAAGCAAGTTCAGACCGTACCCGAGCGCGCCCGCTGCGAATATCGCCGCATACATCCGCGGCATGTCGAACAATTGCTGGGCCTCGAACACGCTGTGGCCCAGTCCGTCCTGCGACCCGATGAACATCTCGGCGACGACGATGATAACAAGGGCGAGCGAGACTCCGTTGCGCAGTCCCACGAAAGTCTGCGGCAGGGATTCACGCAGCATCACGTCGAACAGCACGCGCAGCTGCGATGCGCCCATGACCTTCGCCGCCAACAAGCGCGTCTTGCGCGCATTCATGACGCCGTATGCGACGTTAAACAATATCACCAGCGCGGCGCCGAAGGCGGCGACGGAAATTTTGGTCTCGTCGCCGACCCCGAACAGCACCAGGAACAGCGGGAACATCGCGGAGGCTGGCGTCGAACGGAAAAAATCGATGACGAATTCGAGTGACCGATAGAGCCATTCGGCCGAGCCGAGCACGATGCCGAGCGGAATGGCGATCACCGTGGCGATCGCGGTCGATGCAGCCGTCCGATACACGGTCTTCACAAAGTCAAAGCCGAGCGGGCCGCCGTCCATGCCCTTCCACAAGGCCTGGAAGGTTGACAGCGGCGATGGCAGCAGCACCGGGTCGACCCATCCCTGCCATGTGGTGAACGACCAAATGGCAAGAAGGCCAGCGATGCCGACCAGTGGCAGGAAACCCTCTAAGCTGTCCGCTTTCACGCGCGCCTTACCTCGCGCTGGAAGATTTCCAGACAATGCGCCTTGATACGCACGAAATCCAGGTCGGACAGGGTTGCGTCGGTGCGCGGCCGCTTCGCCGGCACAGGTGTGAAATCGGCGACGCGCGCCGGATGCCGTGACAGCAACAGCACACGGTCGGCTAAGTAAACCGCCTCTTCCAGGTCGTGCGAGACCAGTACCGTCGTGGTGCCGGTCTCCATGAAGATGCGCTGCAACTGCTCGCGCATGAAAAGTGTCATCTCGTAGTCGAGCGCTGAAAAAGGCTCGTCAAGGAACAAAATCTCCGGCTCGACCACGAGCGCACGCAAAATCGAAACGAGCTGCTGCTGTCCGCCCGACATCTGATACGGGTAAAGCTTCAGGTCGAGCTTGACACCCAGATGATCGACGAGCTTTTCGGTGCGGCTGACACAGTCCCGCGCCGACACCTTCATGATCTGCAGCGGATAGGCGATGTTGTCGAAGGCGGTGAGCCAGGGGAATAAAGCCTCGCGGTAGTTCTGGAACACGTATCCGAACTTGATTTCGTCGAGCCGCATGCCGTCGAACAGAATCTGCCCGGCGTCAGGCTGGATCAGGCCGGCGATCATGTTGATCAACGTGCTCTTGCCGCAGCCGTTCGGCCCGAACACGGAAATCAACTCGCCGCGTGGAAGATCGAGATCGAAGTTGTCGTAGATTACGGTGCTGCCGAAGCGCTTGCTCAGGCCCCGGATGGTGACGTGCGGCCGCTTGCGATCGCCAGACTCGGGCGAACCCGACGGCGGATTCATCGATTGCGCCCGAGCGGCCTGCGGAGCGACGTTCATCGGGCGGTTTTCATCCTCGCCGATCGGTCAGAACGATTTGAGGTCCTGCTTCACGTCGATCTTTTCCGGCACAACGCCGATGGCCTGGCCGAAGTCGGCAAATTCCTGCAGGTAACCGAGCTGCTTGGTGCTCATGTCCTTGGTCATGATGTAGCCCAGCATCGGCACCGAATCGACGACGTTGTCGGGCGTCATCGTGTTCTTGGCGAGATATTTGCGCGCCGCTTCCGGATTGGCGTGGATGTAGTCGATCGCTTTAGCCCAGGCCTGCGCGAAGCGCTTAGCGACATCGGGGCGTTTGGTGATGAAGTCGGTGGTAAAGGCACAGCCGGCGGCATAGGCGTCGGCGTCTGGGCTACCGAGAATATACTTCGCGATCACGCCGGCTTCGACCGTTTTGGCGATGCCCAGATTGTGCATGATGGTGGCGCTGGGCTCGAGCGTGTAGCCGCCATCGAAGGTGCCTGCCTTCATGGCGTTGACGTGCTGGCCCATGTCGAGCTGATCGATGGTGTAGTCGCCATCCTTGAGCCCGACCTTGGCGAGAATGCCCTTCGCGGTATTGAGATTTGCCGGCCCCGGTGCCGACATCAGTTTCAGGCCTTTGAAATCCGCCAGCGTCTTGACCTTGTCGGCGAGGCCTTCGCGCACGACGAACTGCTCCATCTTGTAGGTCTCGTTCTGGCTGTGCATGGCTATGTACATGGCCACGCCGGGTTTCTTCACGTCGGCGTTAAGCCCTTCAAGCGTCACCAGCACGGCGGAGACCTCTATCTGATTGGTTATAAGCGCCGCCACGTTGGGCGGACCACCCATGAGGACGTTGGTCTCTGGCTCGATGTTCAGCTCCTTGAAGTAGCCGAGATCGAGGGCGACGAAGTAGGGCAAAGACGAGCTGATGGGGAAAACGCCGACCTTGACTTTGTCCTGGGCCAGCGCGGGCGCCGTCACCAACACAAAGCACGTTGCAACAATCAGTATCCTCCGCGAGATTGCGTCAATAAGTCTCATCTCATCATCTCCAGTTTCCCGGTCGAACCGGAAATTGCTGATTTTACGATCGTAAATCGCTTGCAAATTCCATGCCCCGCGCTACTCACCGGCATCGATGATCGCAATAACCGGACCCCCGCCCGGCGGTCCCTGATGCATGGCGTCCACGGAAACAAACACCGCTGGATCGCCAATCGCCATGGCGGCAACGCCGCCGACGGCGGCCTTGATGTGGCGGTGCCAGGGCACATCGGAATCGTCCATCATGATCTGGCGTCGCGACCGCAACGTGCCGCGCCGGTCGGCCTCGCATTTCATGAAGCAGTTCACGACCCGGCCGCCCAAATCCTCGGCGCGCGGCCGTGCTGGAAGCTCAAGGCCGGCGTCGCGTATGGCATCATAGATGCCATCGACGTCGAGCGCATCCTTCATCACCGAATGGCCGATGCGGTAGCGCCCGCCCGCGCCAGGCTTGTTGCCCAGAAGAACGATCTGCGCCTGCGTCAGCTCGACGCCCGACGAGCAGGACGCGACCGACGAATAGAGATCGAGGTTGTGACAGATCTCATGCGCCTTCGGCATGGCGATTTCGCCAAGTGCAACCGCGATGCCGAGGCCCGTTGTGCCGTTGGAGACGCCCATTGAGTTGTGCACCTCGCACGCGACAGTTTGCCCGCGCGATTCCGCATCTTGCACCGAGTCGATGGTGAGAAGGGGCGTCTTGGTCTGAACGTAATGGACGTCGGCCGGATTTTCGATGCCGGCATCTCGCATCGCGGCCTTCACGCCGTCGGCGACTTTCTGCACCATGGCGGGCCGGCCGATGTCTTCAGGCATCAGTACCGCGCTCATGGCCGTGCCGATGGCGAGACGCGATTGCGATGCCGGTCCAGTCTTGTCGTTGCGTGCAAAAACCGTCGCGTGCGGTGTGATGACGCCGTCGCAGCCGCCGGACCAGACCATCGGAATTTGGGCAACGTCTCTTTCGGACCGACGCCCTAATTTCATCAGCACGCGGCGGAAGGCCTGGTCGGCGAGGATGCGGGTAAAATCATTGACGCCGCCATTACCCTCGGTCTTACCGATCACGGCGATGACTTGGTCGGCGGCGAATTTGCCGCTCTTGATGCAGCCTTCGAGCCCCGACGCATCCTGAACGGTTTTCAGTTCAACTTTTGCCACCTCAATGGCCATTGCGTCTCATCCCTCGTTGTCGACGTTTACGCCGAGCGTACCCATGGTTTGAATTCGCCGCGCAGCATTCTTTCAAATCCCTCGCCGCGATCGATGACCGGACGTGCCGCCTCTCTTTTGCTGCGCAATTCATAGCGCAGCGTGCTGGTCGCCTGCTCGTCGACAGACATTTCGCAGCCAGTGCCGGCGAGCACGACGCCGTAATCATCGCGCGCCGCCGTCGCTGAAATTTTGCCGTCGATCACGTCGCGCAGCACCCAGTCGGGCTCGCGCTCGAGCGGTTCGCCCCAGCCGCCGCCACCAGTGGTGCGGACGCGCACGATCTGCCCGGCAAGAACCGGCTCGCCGTCAACCAGGCCGCCCAAGTCGCGCGGTATCCCCTCGACATCGACGGTCACGCAGAACGGCAGCCCCGCTTTGCCGCCGTTGACGCCATAGCAACCAAGCCGCACGCGATCGGCGGTGACGATAGTGCGGCAGTCGACCAGCGCACGATAATGCTTCTCGTAACCGAGGCCGCCGCGCCGTTTGCCGGGGCCGCCGGAGTCCGTGCGCAACGCCAGCTTCTCGACCAGCAGCGGAAAGCGAGTCTCGGTGAACTCGGCCGGTTGATTACGTGAGTCGGGCACGATGTGGATGGCGTCGTTACCATCCGCGTAATAGCGCCCACCTGAGCCGCCGCCGAGCACTTCGCGCGACAGAAACGACTTGCCGCTGAGATCGGCGCCATAGAAGCCGGTGTATCGGATGGTTTCCTGATCCGCCGGCATCCGCCCATCCACGGCTTGTGCGACAACGCCGGCGAGCAGCCCCAGACACCGGAGCAATACAAAAGATCGTGCATTCGTTGCCGCCGGCCATTCGGGCGTGATCAGCGTTCCCTTCGGTGGGAAGATCACATCGAAGACTTCGCAAACGCCTTCGTTGACGAGGATTTCGGCCGCGCGTTCCGCCGTGTCGGCAAGATTGCGCAGGATAGGCGCGATCCATTTGACCAGAAATGCGCCGCCGGCATAGTCGGCCGGCCAATTGATCGGGCCGGCCGATTGCGGATCGGTGCCAGTGAAATCGAGAGTGATGCGATCCGCCGTCTTGATCATGGTGATCGCGAGCTTGTGCAGCTTCGGATCAGTCAGCCCGTCGTGCTCGACGTAATCCTCCCACCGATAGGTGCCGTCAGCGATGCGCGGCAGTAGTTCACGCCGGAAGATGTCGCGGCATTTGTCCAGTATGGCCTGGAAACAATACTCCACGCTCTCGCGGCCGAAGCGCTCGAACAGTTCGGCCATGCGGCGCGCCCCCATCAGACAGGCCTGCACCTCGCTGTCGAGATCAGCCGCCAGCATGTCGGGCACGCGGGTGTTGCGCTTGATGATGGTGAAAACGGCTTCGTTGCGCACGCCCGCGTCGTAAAGCTTGATCGGCGGCACGGCGAGGCCTTCCTCGAACACGGTTGCCGCAGTGCCGGGCATCGATCCGGGCACGCGGCCGCCGATATCGTCGTGATGGCCGAAGGCTTGGATGTAAGCGACCACATCGCCGTCGTGGAACACCGGAACAGTGCTGCACAGATCTGGCAAATGACCGATCGAACCTTCGGTCAGATAAGTGTCGTTCATCAAAAACACGTCGCCTGATTTCATGGTCTCAGGCGGAAAGTCGCGCACGACAGCGTTGGGCATGGCCGAATAAGATCGCCCGGTCAGCTTGCGGCAGTAGCGGTCGAAAAGCCCGACGCGATAATCGTGTGCTTCGCGGATCATGGGCGAGCGCGCGGTGCGCTCGATGGCATATTCGATCTCGGCCTCGATGGAGTTGAGCGTCCCTTCGACGATTTGCAGGACGATAGGATCGACTTCGCGCGTGCGCAGCCGCGGCGCTGTGGGCCACGGCCACCGGGTAGGCTGGACGTTCATGGCTTCGCCCCGTTGGCAACCCCACCGCGCTGCACGATCAGGATGCCGTGCGGATCGACGTGCAGCGACTGGCCCGGAAACACCACGGTCGTTGAACCGAACTCCTCCACGACCGCCGGACCGTCAAGACGAAACCCTGCTGGCAGCGTGGCACGCTGATAGATCGGTGTATGGTGGAAGCTGCCGTCGAAATAGACCGGACGCGTGCCGGGAGCGGGCTCTGCGCCGCGGGCGTCGCCGAGTTTCAGGAGGGAGGGACGATCGATGACGCCAAATCCAGAAACGCAGAAATTGACGATTTCCGCCTTCTGCTTGCCGGCGTAGTTGTAGCCGAACGATTTGAGATGCGCGGCATGGAAGGCGTCGATGGTGCGCGCTACGAAAGCCGCGTCGATTGCTCCCGAAGGCGCAGGCACCCGAACCTCCATAGACTGGCCCGCGTAACGGATGTCGGCTTCGCGCGCGAGCCTGATGCGGGCGCGTTCTATGCCATCGCGCTCCAGCGTCGCAACTGCCTCGCTCTCGAGGCCCGCATAGATGCCGGCGACGGTCTCTGTGTCGATCGCGTCCTCATGCGTGACCTTGGTAAGGATGTGATCGGTGCGCCAATCGACGGCGAGCAAGCCGAAAGCCGACAGGTTCCCCGGGTTGGGCGGCACCAGGCATGCCTTCATGCCCACCAGCTCCATGACCGCAGGCGATTGCGCCGGGCCTGAGCCGCCGAACGACAGGAGCGCGAATTTGCGCGGGTCGATGCCCCGCTGGATCGTCATCTGCCGGATGGCATTGGCTTGGTCCCAATTAGCAATCTCGATGATGCCTTCCGCGAGCTTTTCGGGGCTCATCTGGCCAGGAAGTCCCTTGGCCAGCTCCGCAATGCCTTCGCGGGCGCGTGCCACGTTCAACGCAATGCCGCCGCCGATCAATGCCGGCGGCAAGCGGCCGAGCACTAGATTGGCGTCGGTGATCGTCGGTTCATTGCCGCCGTTCGGATAACACATCGGGCCAGGCTCAGCGCCGGCACTGCGCGGCCCGACTTTCAGGTGCCCTTCGCGCGTGATCCAGGCGATGGACCCGCCTCCGGTGCCAATCGTCTTGATGTCGATCATCGGCACGCGCACGGGGAAGCGGCCGACGGCTCCGCCATTGGTGACGTTTGGCCGAGCGTTCTCGATCAAACAAAGGTCTGTCGATGTTCCGCCCGCATCCAATGTTACTAAATCCGCAAACCCGGCGATCTCCGCGATGACAGCGCTACCGATGGCACCGGCCGCCGGCCCCGACAACGCCGTTGTGATCGGCTTGCGCATCACTTGATCTGGACTGGCGACGCCACCGCTCGATTGCATGACAAGAAACGGCTTCTCGCGCAGACCGGGACCAAGCTCTTCGCGGATGCGCTGCAGATAGCGGCCCATGTGCGGCTTGACGAACGCGTCAACCAATGTGGTCACAGCGCGCTCGTATTCGCGATATTCCGGAAGCACGTCGCAGGAGAGCGAGACGACGCTGTCGGGATATTCCTCGGCGAGGATTGCCGCGACCCGGCGTTCGTGATCGGCGTTGGCATAGGAGTGAAGAAGGCAAATACCGATCGTGGTGATGCGTTGCTGGCGGAAAAAGCGCGCAGCGTCGCGCGCCGACTTTTCATCGAGAGGCCGGAGCTCTCGTCCAAGAAAGTTCAGCCGGCCGCCGACCTCGCATACATACCGCAGCGGCACGATGCGGTCCGGCTTCACCCAGAAATACGAATTTCCGTAACCCTCGGGAACGGCTTGGCGGGCGATCTCAAGGATATGGCGAAAGCCCTCGGTGACGATCAAGCCGAGACTTGCAATTTCGCCTTGCAGCAGAGCGTTGGTGGCGACGGTTGTGCCGTGCGCCAAACCGGCGAGGTCGTCCAGCGACGCGTCGCCCATGATGGCTTTGACGCCGCGCACCAGGCCTATCGCCGGATTTGACGGCGTCGACGAGACCTTGGTAACGCGCATGGCGCCGGTGGATGCATCGACACAGACGATGTCTGTGAAGGTTCCGCCAGTGTCGATCCCGATGCGCAGATTTGGGTTTTTCCCGGTCATCGATGACGCCCCGCCCGCCAACAACGGCATGGGCCCGCTTACGAGTCAACGAACGAATGCCGGCCACACGAGGGCCGGCATTCGCAGATCTCGATGCGTGAGTTGTGTTACTTCATGGCTTCGTAGACGGCGTGGGTCCAGGCGCCTACGGGCTTCTTGGTGATGACAGGATCGGACTTGCCGTTCATCAGAACCTCGACGGTGCGATCGTAGTCCTTCGGATCCAGCTCTTCGTTGCCGGTGGCGAGTAGTTTGCCAATCTCGCCCATCATGCGCTTCTGATCCTTTTCGGTCTTCGAGCCGGTTGTGTCGGTGGCGAGGATGATTTTCACAGCCTCGTCCTCGTGGGCCCGGGCATACTCCCACCCTTTCACCGAGGCTTTAACGAACTTGGCCATCTTGGCGACGAACGCCGGATCTTTCAGCTTCGGCTCCATGGCGTAGAGGCCGTCCTCAAGGGTGTTGACCCCTTCCTTCTCGTAGTTGAAGACGACGAGATCGCTCGGTTTGTAACCGCCGTCGATAACCTGCCAGTATTCGTTGTAGGTCATCGCCGAGACGCAGTCGGCCTGCTTCTGGAGGATCGGGTCGACGTTGAAGCCCTGTTTGATGATCGTAATGCCCTTCGGGCCACCCTCGACCGGGATGTCGAGCTTCGCCATCCAGTTCAGGAACGGATATTCGTTTCCGCCGTACCAGATGCCGATCTTCTTGCCTCTGAAGTCTGCCGGCTTCGTGATGCCGGTGTCCTTGCGGCACACCAGTTCCAAGCCGGAATGCTTAAACGTCTGCGAGATATTGACCAAGGGGACACCCTTCTCGCGCGACGCCAGGGCCGAAGGCATCCAATCGACTACCACATCGGCGCCGCCACCGGCGATCACCTGCGGCGGGGCAACATCCGGACCGCCGGGATTGATCGTCACCTCGAGGCCGGCGTCTTTGTAGAACCCTTTTTCCTTGGCAACGAAGTAACCGGCAAACTGAGCCTGCGCGACCCATTTGAGCTGGATCGTGACGGGTTCAGCCTGAGCGGCAGCAACCGGAAGCGTGAAAGCCGCGGCTGCCGCGAGCATCGTGATTTTTTTCATGTCGTGCTCCAAGACGATATGCGAACCGCCGAGTCAGGTCCGATAGGATGGGTGCCAGAAAGTCGTCGCGCGCTCGGCGAGCGCGACAATTCCGTAGAATGCCATGCCGGCAATGGCCGCTAACGCGATCTCGGCCCACACAACATCGAGCGCCATGCGCCCGGCCTCGATCGAGATGCGAAAGCCGATGCCCAAGGTGGGTGTACCGAAAAACTCGGCGACGATCGCGCCGATGAAGGCGAGCGTCGAATTGATCTTGAGAGCGTTGAAGATGAACGGCATGGCCGCGGGCAAATAAAGCTTCTGCAGCGTTTGCGCGTGCCCCGCGGCGTACGAGCGCATCAGGTCGCGTTCGATGTGCCCGGCGGCGTCCAGCCCCGCCAGCGTATTCACCAGCATCGGGAAGAAGGTGATGACGACCACGACCGCAGCTTTCGACGGCCAGTCGAAACCGAACCACATTACCATGATGGGAGCGATGCCAACAATAGGTAAAGCCGATACGAAATTACCGATCGGGAGCAGTCCGCGCCCGAGGAAGGTATAGCGGTGGGCCACCACGGCGACCAAAAAGCCGGCGCCGCAGCCGATTACGTAGCCTGACAGCACGCCCAGAATGAACGTCTGGAAAAAATCCTGCCAGAGCATCCACAGCGAGCTGAAAAAACGCACCGCGATCATGCTCGGCGGCGGAAGCAGGACGGTCGGAACTCCGAAGCCGCGCACCGCCACCTCCCACAGGTAGAAGACGAAAGCGCCGAACAGTAGCGGGATGGCGAGATCGACGATCCGCGAGGCCACCTTATCGTGCGGTTTCAGCGACGCGAGACCAGCGACGCCCAGCCACGCAGCGCCCCAATTTGCCAGCACAAACAGCCAAAAGCCCGAAGCGGCGTAGCCCGCGATAGCGGGATCATGCAACAGCCCCAGCGTTACGGCACAACCGAGAACGACGCCGGCGAACGTCAGCGCAATCGATACCCACAGCGAGACGAACGCGGCTCCCGCGTACAGCGCGGCCGTCGAGAGGGTCCCGGTTAGCAGCAACGGCTGAGCGAACAGGCCGTCCGTGGCCTCGTTTGATAGCGGTACGACGAGTGACGCCAAAGCGCCGAGCGCGGCGGCCAGGAACGCGATCTGCCGCCAGCGTAAAGTCATGCGCGCCTTCCCATGGTCTGCGCCACCCAGCGTTCAAAAAAACTCACCAGACCAATGAGGCCGACAGCAAGCAAGGATGCGGCCACCAGCGCCGCCCAGATCTGAATTGTTTGTCCGTAGTAAGAGCCGGCGAGCAGGCGCGCACCAATACCGGCCTGCGCTCCCGTTGGAAGCTCGGCGACGATCGCGCCGATGAGCGAAATCGTGATGGAAACTTTGAGGCTGGTGAAAAGAAACGGCACCGAGGCCGGCCAGCGCAATTTCCAGAAGATTTGGGCGGGCGTCGCCGACCACGTCCGCATCAGATCGCGCTGGATTGGATCGGGTGATGTCAGCCCTTTAACGACGCCGATGGTCACGGGGAAGAAGCACAAATAGGCGGAAATGATTGCCTTCGGCAGCAGTCCGCGCAGCCCGATCGAGCCCAGCACCACGATAACGATGGGTGCCACAGCGAGGATTGGCACCATCTGCGAGCAGATGATCCACGGCAACAAACTTTTCTCCAGCGTCCGCGCATGCACGATGAGTACCGCGAGGATGATGCCGAAGGACGCGCCGAGAAGAAAACCGAGGAAGGTCGCCGACAGCGTGACCCAACTGTGATAGACAAGACTTCGCGG
>Ga0070731_10001308_pt1 | contig 26253 bp, 24 predicted proteins | sample Coa_R1_2_FD_66448 | JGI IMG/M metagenome (GOLD analysis project Ga0070731, IMG submission 66448) | Surface soil microbial communities from Centralia Pennsylvania, which are recovering from an underground coalmine fire - Coalmine... | ecosystem: Environmental > Terrestrial > Soil > Unclassified ... | reverse complement strand
TTCGCCAGCGACGCCGCGGTGGGCCAGAATATTCTCGGTTGCACGTCATCGAACACCTGGACGCAACAAGGCGGCGGCGGCGCGCTCTCATCCGTCTTTGGCCGCACTGGAGCAGTGCTGGCGGCCGCGGGTGACTACACAGCGGCCCAGGTGACGAATGCCGTGAGCACGCTGGGCAGTTACAGCAGCCCCACATGGCTAACGGCGGTTACCTTCGGCGGAACTACCCTGAACTCCGCCGGCGGGTCAGTATTCAATAACGCCGGCACCGGAAACACACAGTTAGTCTTCAAGAATAGTTCCAGCCAGGCGGCCAACGGGGCGGGACCGCTCTTGTTTCAAAACAATGCCGGCTCGGTCATATCGTTCATCAATTGGGACGGCGGCTTCGCCGAAGGGGATGGGTCCAACTACAAAATCAGCCTGGATACGGTCACGGCGGGCCTTTCGTCGGACAGCGTTGTGGCCTGGCATTCCGTAAACAACGTGTTCGCGGGGACCCTGGATACGGGTCTGGCGCGCGCCAGCGCGGGGGTACTCAAGGTTACGGACGGCGCGAACGGCTACGGCGCATTGAATGCCGGCGCGTTGCAGATCCAGGGGACGCCCCTGGCGGCGGTCGCTACCAGCGGCTCCGCTGCCGACCTGAGCGCCGGCACGCTGGCAGCGGCGCGCCTTCCCTCCCCCACAACCTCGACGCTGGGCGGTGTTCAGGCGAAGGATTGCTCGGCGAGCGGTCAGTTTGTCCAGAAGATCAATGCGGACGGCACCGAAACATGCGCTACTCCCTCCGGCGGAGGGGCCGTAAGTTCAATTTTCGGCCGTACCGGCTCTGTGGTGGCTCAGACTGGAGACTACACCGCGGCTCAAGTCACCAACGCGCTATCCGCGACGGGCAGTTACAGCAATCCAACCTGGCTGACGTCCGTGCAGTTCGGCGGAACAACTCTGAATTCGACTGGCGGCACTATCTACAACAACGCGTCCAGCGGTTACACGCAGTTGGTCATTCAGGATTCGTCCAGCCAGGCGGGGGCGGGACAAGCTCAGATTCTCATGCAGAATAACGCCGGCTCGAATGTGATGTTTCTCGGCCCAAGCTCGGGCTTCGCGGTGGGGGACGGCTCGAACTGGAAGAGCCTCTTTTCGGGCGCGACCCAACTGGCCTCCAACGATTTCAACTTCCAATTCAAAAGTGTGAATAACGTCTTCAGCGGCGCCCCGGACCTGGGCTACGCGCGGGAAAGCGCAGGCGTGTTGAAGATCACGAACGGAGCGAGCGGATACGGAAGCGTGGATTCCTCCGGCTATAGCGTGTCCGGAACAGCGGGGATGACGGTGACCAAAACAGTAAAGGGCAGTGACGGGAACAATTGCACGATGACGTTCACCGGCGGGCTGCTGACAGCCACGACCTGTCCCTAACAGGAGACAGCCATGACCAAAGCCTTCCTTGTCTTGCTATCCGCGCGGGTGGTCTTGACGGCCCAGGTGTGCAGCCTCATTACCCCGGCCAACTGCCCCACTACGGGCACGCCCCAAGCCGGCCCGCCCACGCTGCAATCGTTTGTCGCGGGCGCGGCTTCATCGCTTGCGGCCACTACGGCTTCAGTGGCCGGACTGCCCCAACCCCGCATGATTTTCTCCGGTGAGGTGGTGCCGGCCAGCTCTAGTTACATTACTTTTGATCCGATGACCTGCCCCAACAGCGGAACATGTTACTTCAATAACATCCCGACCATTGAAAATTACATCGATTCGCTCACCAAGGCGCCGCCCAACGGCGTGGGTATGACCAGCCTCGACTTCAACATATGGCTGGGACCGATGTTCGAAGCTTCCGAATATGCCGCCGCCTGCGCGGCGTATGGAGCCTGCTACACGCCCAGTTCCTCGTCTCCGAACAACGCATCCTGGTACACACGAAGCCTGGCCACTTATGACGCGGTGTTCGCCTATGCGGCGGCCAGGCATGTGCTCATCCGCCTGGCGCCCGCGCCGTCCGGAGATATCTGGAACACCTGTGGCATTACCCCGGGCGCGGGCAATTTCACCGAGGCGCAGGTCGAAAACTGCCTGAAACCTCTTTATGTGGTCTTAGTCCAGCGTTACCACATCGACTATGACACGGTAATTCACGAGCCCTGCGGCCTATGGAAGCTCGTTCTGGGCACCGCGCCGGCGTGCGGGCTGAGCGTTTCCGATGCCGATACCTTCATTCGCGGCACCGCCGCTGCCATCCGCGCCACGTCGCAATACCCCGGCATCAAGATCGGAGCGGGCGCCATCACGACCGATGCGGGCGCCTTCCCGTACAGTTGCGCCAATAGCGGGAATTACTGGTGCGACTGGATGGGCCTGATCAGCACCGGCGTCCTGGATTTCGGAGGACTCGACGTTTACCCTGAAACGGCGAACCCATCATCGGGTTACCTGACCGACGCGCTGGCCAAAATCGCCACCATGGCGGCGCAAGTGCCCGCCGGCAAGGAAATCTGGGCCAATGAATCCAGTTCCCTGCGCTGGTCGCCGCTGCAAAGCGGTATCGGCGAAGCAGGCACGTATTGGGGCGGCGGATATGTGGAGTGGCTGACCAGCGGAATATTCGCGGCCTGGGCAGCGAGCGTTCCCGGAGCATGGGCGCCCGCGCACGGCTTTCGCGGCTGGTCGCTATTCGGGACCGAGCCGTTGATATACCTCAGCTCCGATCCCGATAATACGCACTGTTCTTCGCAATCTTTGCCCGCCGATACTTATGATTTAACCGCCATGGCTTACGCCGGCCGGATCTCCCCTGAGGGCCTGGCATACGGGCGCGTGGCGCAGGGGTGGAGCGCTTCCCTCCAGGGGAACGCGCACATCACCGGGCGCGCGCACCTCGGGCGCTGATCGCCACACCTTCGCGATATTCGCAATACCTTGTGAACCCCAACCGTTCGTAAACGCGGACAGCCGCGCTGTTGCTTTCCTCCACATTCAACGCGATTGTCTGCACGCCGCGCCGCACCAGTCACCCGCAACCGCAGCCGCGACCCGTGACCCCAACCCGCGCCCGCGGCGATGTGCCGCTCGGCCGAAGCGCTCAATTCCGGCGCGAGGTCCGCGCATAGACAGCCCCGGCGCGATCTGTTTCCAGAATCGACCGGACAGCCTCGCGGTCAGCTCTGAGCGGCATTCCGCAGATACGCGTCGTCGCCGCGAATCCAGTCCTCGCGCGGCGGCGAAAAGAGATCCACCGCCAGCGAGTCTTCCAGAGCCTGCACCATGTGCGGCGCATCCGGCGGAATCACCAGCGCGTCGCCCGCCCGCAGCACCCGTTCCTCGCCGGAGATAACGAAGCGCAGAGCGCCGCTCTCCACCATGCTGATCTGCTCGTTGGGATGGCTGTGCATGGGGACCATGGCGCCCTTCTCCAGCCGGATGCGCGCCACGGTCATATGTACACCGTGTAGCATCTTCCGGCCGAGCAGCGGGTTCAGGGCCTCTTCCCGCAATTGGCTCCAGTTGTAATACTGCATCGCGCGGTATTGTATCATGAGACCTTATGAAGGGTGTCGTCCTGGCGGGTGGTACGGGGAGCCGTCTCTTTCCGCTAACTAAAATTACCAACAAGCACCTGCTGCCTATCTACGAGAAACCGATGATCTATTACCCCATCGAAACTCTCGTGGATGCCGGCATTCGGGATATCTTGATTGTCACTGGCGGCAAGAACGCGGGCGACTTTCTGCGGCTCCTGGCGAACGGCAAGCAGTTCGGTCTCACTCACATCGACTACACCTATCAGGAGGGCGAAGGCGGCATCGCCGATGCGTTGGCCCTGGCCGAGCACTTCGCCGACGGCCAGAAGCTCTGCGTCATCCTGGGCGACAACATCATCGAAGGCAGCATCCGCCAGGCTGCCGACGATTTCCACCGGCAGGAGAAGGGCGCCAAGATCCTTCTCAAGCAGGTGGTCGACGCCGAACGCTTTGGCGTGGCGGAGATCGCTGGTGACCGCATCGTGAGCATCGAGGAGAAACCCCGGCATCCCAAATCTAATCTCGCCGTCACCGGGATTTACATGTATGACGCCACCGTATTCGACAAGGTCCGCACGCTGGTGCCTTCAAAGCGCGGCGAACTGGAGATCACCGATGTTAACAACGCCTACATTCAGGAAGGCTCCATGACCTTCGATTTTCTGGAAGGCTGGTGGACCGACGCCGGTACCTTTGATTCGCTGCTGCGGGCCGCCAACCTGGTGGCCCAATCCGTAACCGCGCGGCGCCAGGCCGACGCTGAAAAGCTGGCCGCCCCCGAGGGAGCCGTCCGATGACGGGAGGCCCGCCGGTGCACGCGCCGGAGCCGATCGCCTCGTCCGGTTCGCTGGAGCTCGCCTACCCGGAGTGTCCCAAGGGTATCGGTGCGTTGATTACGGCGCCGGCGTCGGCGCAACTGATCGACGGCGTCCAGATCGAACCACTCGCGCTCTGGCCCGACGATCGCGGCTACTTCCTGGAAGTGCAGCGCATGGGCCGCGGCCTGGCCGCGCGCTTTCCGGCCGAAAGCACCCAGACCTCCACGGCGTTCAATTATCCCGGCACGGTCAAAGCGTTTCATTATCACTTGCACCAGACCGATTGCTGGACGCCGGCCATGGGAATGTTACAAGTGGTCCTGGTGGATCTGCGCCTCGGTTCTCGAACTTTCGGCGCCCGCAACACGATATATGCCGGCGCTCTGCGCCCGTGGCAGATTCTTATTCCACCCGGCGTCGGACATGGCTACAAAGTGATCGGCAGCGGACCTGCCATGTTGATCTATGTGACTGACAAGTTTTACAATCCCAAGGACGAGGGGCGCATTTCCTATAACCATCCGGGCATCAATTACGATTGGGAGATACAACACAAATAGGCGGCGCGCATGAGTAGACTCCTTGTTACCGGGGGCGCTGGTTTCATCGGGTCGGCGTTCATCCGTCTGTCTCTGGCGGGTGAGCCGTCCGTCCGCATCGTTAATCTCGATAAACTCACCTATGCGGGCAACCTGGAGAACCTGGAATGCGCCGCCGAAGACTCGCGCTACCGGTTCGTGCACGGGGATATCTGTGATGAGCCGCTGGTGGACCGTATCCTCAGTGAGGAGAAGCCGGATGCCATCGTCCACTTCGCCGCCGAGTCGCATGTGGACCGCAGCATTCTGGCTCCCAGCCCGGCGTTCGAGACCAACCTGCGCGGAACGTTCGTGCTGCTGGAGGCGGCCAAGCGCCATCGCACGGCTCGCTATCTCCAGGTTTCGACCGACGAGGTCTACGGCAGCCTGACGCCGCCGCTCGAAGCCGACGAAAACTTCCCGCTGAATCCCGCCAGCCCGTACTCCGCCTCCAAGGCCGGCGCGGACCTCTTGGCGCGCTCTTACTTCCTCACTTTCAAACTGCCGGTCGTGATTACGCGGGCATCCAACAATTACGGCCCCTATCATTTTCCGGAGAAGCTGATCCCGCTGATGATCTCCAACGCCCTGGAAGACCGGCCACTGCCTGTGTATGGCGACGGCATGCAGGTGCGCGACTGGCTCTTCGTGGAGGACCACTGCCGCGGCATCCGTGCGGTGCTCGAAAAGGGGCGCGACGGAGAGATTTACAACATTGGCGGAAACTGCTCGCTACCGAACCTGGAAGTGGTGCGGCGTATCCTGCACGCCACCGGCAAGCCGGAGAGCCTCATCGAGTATGTCCCGGATCGCCCGGGACACGACCGGCGGTACGCCCTCTCGAGCGAAAAGATCATGCGCGAAACCAGTTGGACCCCCCAGGTGAACTTCGCGGAAGGTCTGGCGCGCACCGTGGATTGGTACCGCCGCAACACCCCCTGGGTGGCGCGCGTGCGCAGCGGCGAGTATCTGAAGTATTACGCCAGCAATTACGAGAACCGGCAGAACGAATTGCGCGCGGTGATCGATGCGCGCGGCCATTGACGCCACTCCGCTGACGCTGGCAAGCGGCGGACTGCGGCGCTATGCTGTGGAGCTCAGCGTCGCGCTGGCGGAGAGCTTTCCGCAAGACGAGTACTTCCTGGTCTCGGACCAGCCGTTCCAAATGCCCCATATCGCGCCTTTGAATCTGCGGCGCGGCGGCGGGCCGCGCCATCCAGCCGAGCGGCGCTGGTGGCTTTGGGGCCTGGACCGCGAACTTCACCGGCTAAGTGCCGGCATATTCCACGGTACGGACTTCGCGGTGCCCTACGTGCCGCGCCGCCCCAGCGTATTAACTCTGCACGACCTTTCGCCGTGGATGGACGTGTCCTGGCATTCCGAGGCGGACCGTGTGCGGCAGCGAACACCGCTGCTGATCGGATTGGGCCTCGCCACCATGATCGTGACCCCCAGCGAGGCCGTGCGGAAACAGGCCATCGAGCAGTTCCGCATCCATCCGGATCGCATCCGCGCCATCCCGCATGCCGCCTCCGCCTGTTTCCGGCCGCGGCCGGCGCCGCCCGCGCCGCCGTATTTCCTATACGCTGGAACCCTGGAGCCGCGCAAGAATATTGCGGGCCTGATTTCCGCCTGGCGCGACGTGCACCAACTGCATGCGGTCGATCTGGTACTGGCTGGGCGGCGCCGGTCCGATTTCGCGCAACTTTCGCCGGAGCCGGGGTTGCAAGTTATTGGTGAGGTTTCCGACGCGCGGCTGGCGGAGTTATTGGCTGGAACGGTAGCTTTCGTCTACCCGTCGTTTTATGAGGGCTTCGGATTGCCGGTGCTGGAGGCCATGCAATGCGGGGCCTGCGTGATTACTTCGCGGGATCCGGCTATTTCGGAAGTCGCGGGCGGCGCGGCCATTCAGGCTGCATCGCAGGCTGAACTGGTACGCGCTATGTTGGACGTCGTGACACATCCTGAAGCGTCGGCGGTCTGGCGCGAGCGCGGTCTACGGCGTGCGGCGGAATTCTCGTGGCGCCGCACGGCGCGGCTCACCCATGAAGTCTATGAAGACGCGTTACGCAGGTAAGCGGCGATGAATAGCTCGGCGCTATTTCTCTCCGCCGAAGCGCCCTACCCGCTGGCGGGCGGAGGCGCCCTGCGCAGCGCCTCTCTGCTCAGCTTCCTGGCGCGCGATTACGCGGTGGACCTGATCACATTCCGCGAGCCCAGCGCTCCGGATCCCAGGCTCCATCTACCACCCGGCCTCGCGCGCCGCGTGCACGTGATCGAGTTGCCCGTGAATGCCCGCCACTCGCTCGCTCGCCTGGCGCGTAACGCCGGACGCCTCGTGCGCCGCGTGCCGCCGCTGATGGATCGCTTCGCCGGATTCGGCAGCCGGATCGCCGAGGCGATCGACGGGCGGCATTACGACCTCGCCATCGTGGAGCATTTCTGGTGTGCGCCGTACTGCGAACCGGTGGCCGCGGCCAGCGACATCACCGTACTCGACTTGCACAACATCGAATCGGTGTGGCACGCACGCTCCGCGCGCGCGGCCCATGGCGCTCCCGCCCTGGCGCATCGCGCGTTTCAAAACTTCTGCCGGAGGCTTGAAGAGCGCTGGCTCCCGCGGTTCACTTATTTGCTGGCAGCTTCCGAAGCGGACGCGGAGCAGTTGCGGCACATCTCGCCCGGCTCAACTATTTCGGTTTACCCGAATTCCATTCCACTGACGCCGCCGCCCCCCAGGATCGAGGAGGACTTGATCGTCTTTTCCGGGAATCTCGAGTACCATCCCAACGTCGGCGCGGTGCGCTACTTTCGCGATGAGATCTGGCCCGCGTTGCGCGCCCACTGGCCGGGCCTGGTATGGCGGCTGATCGGCAAGAACCCTCAGACTGTTGCGAAAATCGTCAGCGGCGATGACCGCATCCAACTCTCGGGCCCCGTGGACGACGCTCTACTGGAACTGGCGCGCGCCAAGGTGGCTATAGTACCGCTGCTTGCCGGAAGCGGTACCCGGGTGAAAATCATCGAAGCCTGGGCCGCGGGCGTACCGGTAGTCTCGACATCGCTGGGCGCGGAGGGCCTTCCCTCGCGCGCAGGAGACAATATCGTGCTGGCCGACGGCGCGCCGGCCTTTCGTGATGCGGTATCCGCCCTGCTGTCCAACCCGCCCTTGCGGGATCGAATCGGGCGTGCGGGCCGGTACCAATTCGAGCGTGAATTTACCTGGGAAGCCGCTTGGAAGCGGTTGCATTTCTTATATCCTGCTAACATGGTAAGATCCTGATGCGCTTCGCCATTGATGCTCATGCTATAGGCCGCCATCTCACTGGAAACGAAGTGTATGTTCGCAGTCTCCTGCGAAGTTTTGCGGCGCTCGATCACCAATCGGATTTCGTGACATACTACTCCGCCGAGGATGCCAGGCAGTGGACCGCCGAGCGGTTTCAGACCAGGCAGGTCTCCCCGAACCCGTTCGTTCGCCTGGGAGTCGAGCTGGCCATGAAGCTCCGCCAGGATCGTCCGGATCTGGTGCACGTACAGTACACCGCCCCTTTGGGTTGCCCCGTGCCGGTGGTGGTCAGCGTGCACGATGTGAGTTTCCTGGTCCATCCGGAATATTTTCCGAGAGCGCGCGCCCTGCAACTGCGTTGGACCGTTGCGCGTACCATCCGCTCCGCCACCCGCATCCTGACTGTCAGCGATTTCTCCCGCGATTCCATCGTCGCGGCGTATGGCGAAAGGTGCGCCGGCAAGATCGTGGTAGTACCCAACGGGGCCGGCAGCGGATTTCGGCCGATTTCGCGGGAGAGCGCCACGGCCACCGTGCGCTCCCGCCTGCATGTCGCCAAACCCTTCCTGCTTTCGGTAGGCGATCTGCAGCCGCGTAAGAACCAGATCGGACTGATCCGGGCGTTCGCGGAACTGGTTGCCGCCTACCCCCAGTTGACCCACGACCTGGTCCTGGCGGGGAAAGATACATGGTTCAGCCCCAAGGTGCGCGAAGCCGCCCGTCAATCCGGAGTGGCGGACCGCATCCAGTTCGTCGGCTTTGTTTCCGACGACGATCTGTTACAACTGTATAACGCCTGCGACCTGTTCGTCTTTCCGTCGTTCTATGAAGGCTTCGGCCTGCCCGTATTGGAAGCCATGGCCTGCGGCCGCGCGGTAGCCTGCTCGCGCACGTCGTCCATGCCGGAAGTAGCCGACGGCGCAGGCATCATGTTTGATCCGTACAATTCGCGCGAAATGGTTCGCGCTATGGCGGATCTGCTCCTGGATGCGGAATTGCGCGCCCGCATGGAACGCCTGGGATTGCAACGGGCAGCTCGTTTCAGTTGGCGCACCACCGCGCAGAGAACCCTGGAAGTGTACCGGGAAGTCGCCGAGCGCAGCCGCGCCGCGACCAGGGAATATGTGCATCGATGAGCCGGCGTGCGGCCCTTTTATGCGCCCTCCTGGGGTTCCTGGTATGGCTGGCGGCCGCCGGTAGTCCGTGGCAGAAGCCGGCCGACCCGCCGCCTGCCGACGCCGCCGTACCCAAAGAGACTGCCGCGGCCAAGGACGCTACCCCACCGAAGCCCACCGGATTCCCCAACACCGGCGAGTCTCTGACCTATTCGCTGAACTGGCCCACCGGCGCCAGTCTGGGCGAGGCGCATCTGCGCGCGGGCAAGAACGACGATAGCTGGGACTTCGATTTCTCGCTGGATGCCTCGGTCCCCGGATTCGGCATCTCGGATCATTACCATTCGCGGGCCAACGCCGACATGTGCTCGCTGCAATTGGAAAAGACCACTACACACGGCCCCAAAAACACGCACGAAAAGACGGTCTTCGACTATCACGAGGGTAGCGCCACGCGCACCACGCTGGGCCCGGGCGGCGGCCATACCGATATCTCGATCGGCAATTGCGCGCATGACGGGCTGGACTACGTCTTCTACGCGCGCCGCGAGCTGGGCGCCGGACACGGGGTTCCCCAGGAGCAGGATGTGCTTTTCGGCGCCTCTTACTCGGTGCGCATGGAATACGCCGGTGTGCAGGACGTCACCCTGGGCGGCAAGCACCACCAGGCCGATCATGTGAATGTCTACGTGAAGGGTCCGGTGGCCGACTCCAAGCTGGAGATCTTCTTCGCGCGCGACACCGCCCGCACTCCCCTGATCATCAAAGCTCCCCTGCCGGTTGGTACGCTATCGATGGAGCTTGTGCGCTGAATGCGCTTGGCGTTTTTCTCGCCACTGCCGCCCTGCCGCAGCGGGATCGCGGATTATTCTGAGACACTGGCCGCTCATCTGAAGCCGCTCGTGGACCTGGAGATCTTCGCGAACGCAGACCGGCCGTTCGATCCCGCCCGCTTTGACGCCGCGCTGTATCACCTGGGAAACAACCCGTATCACGGCTTCGTCTATGAAGCCGCGCTGCGCCATCCAGGCGTGGTGGTCATGCACGAATCCAACCTGCATCATTTGATCGCCGACGTTACCATCCGCCGCAACGACTGGGACGCGTACCTGCGCGAATGTGAATACGATGGAGGCGCCCGGGCGCTGGACTATGCGCAGCGCGTGCGGGCGCTCGAAGTCGGGCCGGATTACGAAGGCTTGCGGATGACCCGCCGGGTGCTCGAATCCGCGCGCGGCGTCATCGTGCACAGCCGGTTCATGGTCGATGAGATGCGCCAATCCGGTTTCGCCGGGCCCATCGCGCGCATCCCGCACGGCGCATGGATTCCGCAGGCCAGCCGCAATACCTGGCGCTACCGCCTGGGTCTGGACGAATCCACGCCGCTCGCCGGCATTTTCGGATTCCTGAAGCCTTACAAGCGCATCGCGGAATCGCTGCGCGCCTTTCGCCGCTGGCTGCACGTGGTCCCCGCGGCCAAAATGATTCTGGTGGGCGAGCCGCACCCCGAGTTTCCCTTGCAGTCGCTCATCCACTCCCTGGGCCTCTCGGCTTCCGTGCGCGTCATGGGGTTTGCGCCGATTGAAGAGTTCACGGGCTACATGGCCGCCTGCGATATCGTGCTCAACCTGCGTTATCCCACGGTAGGCGAGAGCTCCGGCAGCCTGCTGCGCGCCCTGGGGCTCGGCAAAGCCGTGCTGGTTTCCGATGTGGGCGCCTTCCGTGAGTTCCCCGACGACGTATGCGTGAAAGTGCCTGTGGGCGCGGGCGAGGAAGATCTGATTTTCGAATACCTCAATCTGTTAGCCTCGCGCCGTGACGTTGCGCGCGCCCTGGGAGAGCGCGCCGCCCGCTACGTGAAAGAGGAATGCAACTGGGATCGCGTGGCTCAACTCTACGCCTCTTTCCTGCAGTCCGTGGTCGATCACACCGAGTGGAAAGAATCGGAGCTGCCCACCGCCGGCCTGCCGCCGACAGCCGCCGCCCCAAAGGCAACGCCGGAGGACATCACCACCTGGGCCGCTAACCCCGAATCCCAAGGCTACCTGGACACGCATCTGACCCGCCTGACCAAAACCCTCGAAATCACGCCGCCCGGCGGACCCGAAGATCGCATCCTGGAGATGGGCGCCTACCTCCAGATCACCCCCGCGCTGCGTTCCAAGCTGGGCTACGGATGCGTGCGGGGCTGCTACTATGGGCCTCTCGGCCGCGTCGAACACCGCACCGTAGTCTCGGCGGAAGGCGAGACCTTCGACTGCGCCATCGATCTGTTCAACGCCGAAAAGGACGCGTTTCCATACCCGGACGGCCACTTTTCGACGGTGCTCTGCTGTGAGTTGATCGAGCATCTGACCGAAGACCCCATGCACATGATGAGCGAGATCAACAGGGTCGTCAAACCCGGCGGCCACCTGGTGCTGACCACGCCGAACATCGCCAGCCTGCGCGGCATCGCAGCGGTATTGGTGGGCTTTCATCCCGGAATCTTCACCGCCTATATACGGCCGCGCACGGATGGCGAAGTGGAGGCGCGGCACAACCGCGAGTATGCGCCGGTGGAAATCCAGCGGCTGCTTGAGAACTCCGGGTTCACCGTTACCCTGACCGAGACCGGGCCGTTCCGCCAGACACCGCGCCCCGAGGAAGGCTGGGTATTGAACCTGCTCGAACAGTTCGACCTGCCGCGGGAGTTGCGCGGCGACGACATCTACATCGTAGGGCGCAAGACCGGCGGAGTCCGCGAGCGCTATCCGGATTGGTTATACGCATGAGCGCCGCGCATGCCAGCGCGGTCTACGAAGCCACCGACGTGCGGCTGTCCGGCGAACTCGAAATCGAGGCGCGCTGCAACCTGCGCAACACTTCGGCAGAAGCTTGGCGCGCCGCGGATGGATTCGCCGCCGGATTCCACATCTACGATGCCGAAACCGGAATCCTGATCGTGGACGGAGAGCGCCAGGCGCCCGCGGCCGACGTCTCCCCGGGTGAATCGTTGCCGGTGGATCTGCGCCTTGCGCTGCCGCCCGAATCCGGCCGCTACGACATCTACATCTCGCCTATGCGCGAGAGCGTGTGCTGGTTCTACACGCGCGGCTGGCCGTTTCTGCGCGTGGAAGCCATCGTGGAAGACGGGCGCGCGCGCCTGCGCCGCGTGGGCGTGGCGACGCTCGGGAAGGTGCGCCGCGAGAACCTGCTGCGCGCCGCCGGCCGCGCGTTCACCCTGCCGCTGGCCTCCATCGCGCGCAACCGCAGCCTGATCCGCACCATGGTGCGCCGCGACATCCTGGGCCGTTACCGCGGCTCCTTCGGCGGCGTCTTCTGGACCATCCTCAATCCGCTGCTGCTGATGCTGACATATTTCTTCGTGTTCGGCGTGGTGTTGCGCACGCGGTTCGGTTCCGACCCCAGCCGCGCCGGCTTCGCTCTCTATTTTCTGGCGGGAATGCTGCCGTGGCTGGCCTTCAGCGAGGCCGCCGGACGCTCTCCCACGGTGATGCTGGAGCATCGCAACTTCGTCAAGAAGCTGGTCTTCGCGGTGGAAACGCTGCCCCTCAACCTGGTGGTGTCGGGATTGGTGAGCCAGGCATTCGCACTGCTGCTGTTCATGGCGGGCCTGTTCCTGGCGCGCGGATCGGTGCCCGCTACGGTCCTGTGGCTGCCCCTGCTCATCGTGCCGCAGGTGCTGTTCACCGCCGGGGTCTGCTGGTTTCTGGCGGCGCTCGGCGTGTTCGTGCGCGACCTGGGGCAAGTGATTGGCTTCCTGCTGACGCTGTGGTTCTTCCTGACGCCCATCTGTTATCCGGAAGCATCCCTGCCGGGCGCGGTGTTGCCGCTGCTGGCTAAAAACCCCATGTTCGTGCTGGTACGCGGCTATCGCGCCATTCTTCTGGAGGGCCACGCGCCCCTGTGGAGCTCGCTGTGGAAGCTGTGGATCGCCTCCGCGGCCGTGTTCATTCTGGGGCACGCGTGGTTCTACAAGTTGCGCCGGTCGTTCGCCGATATCATCTGAGTACCCATGCTGGCCAGGCTCACCGCTGCCCTGATCGCGTTTGGTCCCATCGGCATCCTGGTGCTCGCCTTTATCGATTCGGCGGGCATTCCGGTGGCCTCGGGCATGGACGCGCTCATCATCGTGGTGTCCGCCAAAACGCCTTCGCGCGCGGTGTTGGCTGCCTCCATGGGGGTGTTGGGATCGCTCATCGGCAACCTGATCCTCTTCATGGGCGCCCGCACCGGCGCGCGATTCATCGGCAAAGCGGAAAAGGAAAGCCGCCAGCAGCGCTTCCGCGACTGGTTCGCGCGCTATGGATTGCTCACCATCTTCATCCCCGCCATGCTGCCGATTCCACTCCCGTTGAAGGTATTCGTCATCTCGGCGGCGATCTGCGGCACGCCCCTGCGGACTTTTGTAGCGGTGATCCTTTTGGGCCGGTGCATCCGCTATTTCGGCGAGGCCTGGCTGGGAGCGCAGTTAGGTGAAGGCGCCGGCCACTTCCTGCGCGCGTATACCTGGCACCTGCTGGCCGGAGCCGTGGCGCTGTTTGCCGCGCTCTACTTGCTGGTCCTGTGGACCGATCGCCGGCGGGCCCGGGCGGTGCGTTAGCACCGCTCAGCGGAAGCGCACTTTCACATCCGGCTTGTTCTCAAGGTGCACCGTATCGATGAACCGCACGCGCGCCGGCGTGTGGGTCATCACAATGGATTGGGTGCGCGTGCCGTCGCCGAAAAAGCGGACACCCTGCAGCAGGTTGCCGTCCGTCACGCCGCAGGCGGCGAAAACCATGCTGCGTCCCGGAGCCAGTTCATTGGTCGTATAGATCTTGCCCGTATCGCGGATCCCCATGGCCTGCATGCGTTCCCTCTGGGCTTCATCCTTCACCACCAGCCGGCCCTGAATCTCGCCGTTCAGACAGCGCAATGCCGCCGCGGTCAGCACGCCCTCCGGCGCGCCGCCGGACCCCATCACCGCGTGGACTCCCGTGCCGGCCACCGCCGCGGCAATGCCGGCCGACAGGTCGCCATCTCCGATCAGGCGGATGCGCGCGCCGGCCTCCCGGATGTCGGCCATCAGCTCCTGGTGGCGGGGACGGTCGAGCACCACTACCACCAAATCGTCCACGCCGCGCTGCAGGCGGCGCGCGATGGCCTTCAGGTTGTGCTTGACGGGCGCTTCCAGGTCCACCGCGCCCTTGGCGGCCGGTCCCACCACGATCTTCTGCATGTAGCAGTCGGGAGCGTGCAACAGTCCGCCGCGTTCGGAAGCCGCCAGCACCGTGATCGCGCCGCCCGCGCCGGTAGCGCACAGATTGGTGCCCTCCAGCGGGTCGACGGCGATGTCCACCGAGAGTGCGTCCGGCTGGTCCCGGGCGGCGCCCACCTTCTCGCCGATGAAGAGCATGGGCGCCGCGTCGCGCTCTCCTTCGCCGATGACGATGGTGCCGTTGATGGCGATGGTGTCCAGACACCGGCGCATGGACTCCACCGCGGCGTGATCCGCGATCTTGGCGTCTCCCATTCCCATGGTGCGGGCGGAGGCGATGGCGGCGTCCTCCACGACGCGCAGCACTTCCAGCGAGAGATCGAACATGGTAATTTTCTCCTCATGGAAGATAGCACAATTCTGGTTTTGTCCGACCCCACCGACCCCCTGCTGGCCATGCTGGAAGCACTGCCGGACAGCACCCGTATTGCGGCTGGGAACCAGTTCGAAGCGTTCGCCGATGCCGCGCCCGGCGCCGACGTCATTCTGAACTGGACCGGCAGCCGGGAGCTATTGCAACAGGTGTGGCGCATGTCGCCCCGGGTGCGCTGGGTACACTCGCGGTCGGCGGGTCTCGATGAGTTGCTTTTTCCGGAACTGGCCGAAAGCGCCGTCCCGCTGACCAACGCGCGCGGCGTGTTCAGCGAGATCCTGGGCGAGTTCGCGATCGCCGCTGTGCTGTTCTTCGCCAAGGGGCTGCGCCGCATGGTGCGCAGCCAGGAAGCCGGTATCTGGGATCAGTTCGACACCGTAGAAGTGTCCGGCCAGACCATGGGCGTGATCGGCATGGGCGATATCGGAAAGGCCGCCGCGCGCCGTGCCGAGGCCATGGGAATGCACGTTGAGGGGCTGCGGCGTACCGACGGGCCCGAACGCAAACGCGATCTACTGGCGCGGTCGGATTACCTGGTGCTCAGCACTCCCCTGACGGCCGAGACACGTGGGATCATTGGTCCGGCTGAGTTGCGCGCCATGAAACCCGGAGCCGTTCTGATCAATGTCGGGCGCGGACCACTGGTGGACGAGGCCGCGCTGATGGAGGCACTGCGCGAACGGCGCATCGGCGGCGCGGCGCTGGATGTTTTTGAACAGGAGCCTTTGCCGCCGGGCCACCCGTTCTTCGCGCTCGATAACCTGCTGCTCTCGCCGCACGCGGCCGATCATACCCCCGACTGGAAACAGCGCGCCATGCAGCTGTTCCTGGACAATTTCGAACGGTACCGTAAAGGCGAGCCCCTGCAAAATTTGGTGGACAAAGGTCGCGGGTATTAGTACGCGTAACCAGATGCGGCGGCGGCGCATCCATCGCTTGTAACTTCGCCATGCCGATTTCTATCTCCAGGCGCCGCCTGCTCGCCCTTTTGCCCATGTTCCCGGCCGCCAGGCTGCTGGTAGCGCAGCAGAGCCAGCCCGCGGCCCCGCCTGCCCAGCCGGATGCACAGAACCCCACGTTCACCTCGGACGTCAACGTCGTCAACCTGTTCGCCACCGTGCGCGATAAGGATAGCCATCTGGTTTCCAACCTCACCAAGGAAGACTTCGTGCTGCAGGAGGAAGGCAGGCCGCAAACCATCCGCTATTTTTCCCGCGACACCGATCTGCCGCTGACCCTGGGCCTTTTGGTGGATACCAGCCGCAGCCAGCGCAACGTCCTGGAGGCCGAACGCTCGGCCAGCTACACCTTCTTCGAGCATGTGCTGCGCGAAGGGAAGGATCAGGCGTTTGTGCTCCACTTCGACCATGAAGTGGAACTCCTGCAGGACCTGACGCCATCCCGCCAGAAGTTGAATAAGGCGCTGCACGAGTTGGAAGTGAATCAGGATGATTCCCAGCAGCAGCGCGGCGGTGGAGGCGGCGGAGGCGGCGGCTATCCCGGGGGAGGAAGCGGCGGACGCGGACAGGGTGGCGGCGGGCGCCGCGGCGGCACTTTGCTCTACGATGCTGTCTACCTGGCTTCCGGCGACGACCTGATGAGGAAGCAGAAGGGACGCAAAGCCGTGGTTATCTTATCCGACGGTGTGGACCGCGGCAGCAAAGTGGGGATCTCCGAAGCCATCGAGGCTGCCCAGCGTTCCGATACGCTGGTCTACTCCATCTACTTCGCATCCAGCGAAGGATTCGGGCGCGGTTTCGGCGGGCCCGGTATGGGTCGCGGCGGAGGTATGGGGCGCATCGGCGGCACCGGGCGCGGCGGGGGCCGCTATCCGCAGGAAGAGCGTCCCGACGGCAAGAAAGTGCTGCGCCGGATCTCGAAAGAAACCGGCGGCAGCTTCTTTGAGGTTTCTCGGAAGGAAACCGTCGACAAGATCTACGACCGGGTGCAGGAAGAGTTACGCAACCAGTACAGTCTGGGCTATGTGTCGGACCAGGCCGCCACCGAAACAGCCTTCCGCACCATCAGCCTGACCGTCAATCAGAAGAATCTCACCGTACAGACCCGCGAAGGCTATTATCCGGCGCCCGCGAAATCACACAGCTGGTAGGGCAGGCCCATTTGGCCTGCGGCGGCCTCTCAGGCCGCCAGTATCTTCTTAATCTGCGCAAGATGCTCGCGGCGATGCCGCGAGCGCCACAAGTACCGCTCGAGGCCGGCGGCAACCATCTGGCCGGCCAGCTCATCGCCGACCAGCGACACCTGCGCATCCACGGCAGCCGCGCTCTCGAGCGCCAGCTTCACAGCCGCGGGTCCCGGCACCGCGCGGCGACCGATTTAACCGCCGCATTGATGGAATCGACCTGTTGTGCATCCAGCCGCGCCGGCGCAAGCGGGCCGCTCTGCCACTGGCCCAATAAGGAAGACACGCGCTGATCCCAGAAGGCCAGATGACACAGCAGCGCCGACACCGTCCAGCCGGACCCGCACCTGAGCCCAAACGAACGGTCATCGAGGCCGGCGCACAGGCCGGCCAATTCCAACCGCGAAACGTCGTTTTCTTCAACATAACTACGGTTGCTCATAAGATTCATTTTCTGATAGGATTCGCCGCCGGAACCCGCCCTGCCAGCGCTTCGCCGATCTCCACCGCATTCGCCACGGTGGTCCAGTTCGGCGGCGCCGGCAGTCGAAACTGCAAGTGCATGGAAAAGGGGCCGCGCCACGCCAATATGGAATGGGGCGCGATGGCCTCCGGGGGCCAATGCACCATCCGCGCAGCAAGCCCGTCATCCACCGGCGGGCGGCTGATCCGCCCCGGTGACGCCAGAACTTTATATGCTGCGTCGAAGTCCGGCAGATCGCTGGGGAATTCGCGCGCCTCTCGCTCGAAACCGGTCGCGTCCTTAAGAATGGCCGGTTGCGGCAGATCCCGCGGTTCGACGGAAAAGTCCGCCTCGCCCCCCAGCGTGGGAAACCGCAGCGACAGCACGTTGCTCCAGCCCCGATCGTAGCCGCCGCTGCTGCCGGACGTCAGAACCCAGGGCAGGCCGCCTTGCGTCTGTCCGTCGATCCGAAATGCCGTGGGATTCCCCTGCCAGCGCCGCTGCCGGTATCTCCAGCCGCGCCCGGCCGCGGCCAACCGAATCTCGCGCGTCGTGCGCCGCTGGTCCCGCGTGAGAAGCGCGTAAAGCCCGAGCGGCAAGCCCAACACCGCCGCCGCCAAACCTGCCACGAGTAGAACCGCTGGAAGCCCCTGCATTCGCTCATCCCATGCTACTGTCGAAAGTAGCATGGCGAAGTTCCTTTTTGGCCTGATAACAGGCGTTGTCCTCTGTGTCGTCGGCGGATTGATCCTCATCTTTGCGCTGGCGCGATCGTTCCGCGAAGCCCCGCCGGCGGTCGCCCAGAATTCCGTGCTGCAACTGCAGCTCGAGGGCGACATCCCGGAGCGGCCTCCTGTAGAGGTGCCCTTCGGCGCGCTGGCGGACCGGCCCGCCCCCACGGTCGCCAACATCTGGATGATGCTGCGCAAGGCTGCCGTGGACTCGCGCATCAAGGCCGTCGTGCTGGAGCCGGCATCCCTCAGCGTGGGCTGGGGCAAGCTGGAAGAATTCCGCGCGGATCTCCTGCAATTCAAGAAATCCGGAAAGCCCCTGTACGCCTGGCTCAAGACTCCCGGCTCGCGGGAATATTACCTGGCATCCGTCGCCGATCGCATCTATCTCGGCCCCAGCGACTGGCTCAACGTCAAAGGCATGCGCGTCGAGCTGATGTATTTCAAGAAAACGCTGGATAAGATCGGCGTGGATGTGCAGGTGGAGCACGACGGCAAGTACAAGGACTTCGGCGACATGTTCACCCGCACCTCCATGAGCCCCGAGACCCGCGAGGTGATGACGGGCGTAGTGGATGGCCTCTACGATAACCTGATCGCGGGCATCGCCGCGGGACGCAAGAAAACCCCCGATGCCATGCGCGCGCTCATCGACCAGGGCCCCTTCCTGGCCAGCGCTGCGCAACGCGATGGCCTGGTCGATGAGCTTCGCTACGAAGACCAGCTTTTCGGCGACCTGCAGCATAAGGTCAATTCCGGCGAGTTGCACAAGCTGTCGGCCGGCCCCTATCTGAAGATATCGCCCGATTCGCTGGGTCTCGAAGGCCGCCATCACATCGCCATGCTGGTAGGCGACGGCACTATCACCCGGGGCGGATCGGAAGACGACGGCGTTTCCGATGACGGTATCCAGGCCACGGGCTTCAACAAACTATTGCGGCGTATTGCGGGCGATTCCACCGTGGAAGGCGTGCTGGTGCGCATCGATTCTCCGGGCGGCGATGCAGTGGCGTCCGACGAGATCTGGCGCGAAATGAATCTGCTCAGCAAGAAGAAGCCCGTGGTGATCTCCATGTCGGACACGGCCGCTTCCGGCGGCTACTACATGGCCATGACCGGCGATCCGGTGGTCGCCTATCCGGGCACGCTGACCGGCTCCATAGGCGTGGTCTTCGGCAAGCCCAATCTGCACGGGCTGTACGACAAGCTGGGCATCACCAAGGATATGATCGCGCGCGGACGCTTTGCCGCCATCGATTCGGATTACCACGATCTGTCGCCCGTGGAGCTGGCCAAGCTGAAGGAAGGCATCGATTCCAATTACCACGATTTCGTCGCCAAGGTGGCGCAGGCCCGCCGCCGCCCGTTCGATCAGGTGGAGCCCCTGGCGCAAGGCCGCGTCTGGCTGGGCGACCAGGCCCATACGCGCGGCCTGGTGGACGAACTCGGCGGCATCGACCGGGCCATTGAGCTGCTGAAGCAGAAAGCCCACATCCCCGCCTCCGAGAATGTGTCGATTGTGATGTACCCGGCGCGCCGCAGTATTCTCGATGTGCTCTTCGGGCGCTCTGCGGATAGCATGGTCGAATCCCGCCTGCGGCGTCTGCTCCGGGATTGGCCGCCGGATGTGTGGACCAAAGGCGGCCTCTTGCGCCTCATGCCTTACACTCTGGCCGCCTACTGACCGGCCGCCAGCGCGGGCTACAATAAAAGTAAATGCACCTTAGGGCGTTCTCGCTCTTCTGTTTTCTGGCCGCTGCCGGCTTTGCGGCTGATCCTGGACCTGCCACCATCCGCGGCACGCTCGTGCAGCGCCCCGGCAATCCACCCGCGATCGAGACCGCCGATCATCGCATCGTCTCGCTCGATGGCGACGGACCCACCAGGGGCGTGCTGAACGACAAACGTCTGGCCGGCTTCGACCTGGAAGCCAAGGGGAGATTCACCGCTCCCGGCCAGTTCATGGTCGATCCCATCCACACCAAAGCCATGTTCGTTCACAAGGACGGACATGTGAAGGTCATCACATATTGGTGCGACGTATGCTCCATCCGCACGTATACGCCGGGACCCTGCTGGTGCTGTCAAAAGGAAACGCTTCTCGACCTCCGCGATCCCGATCAGGACGAGCAATGAAAATTGCCGCCGCGCTGCTCTTTCCTATTATGACCCTTGCCGCCGATTATTCAGCCGAAAAAGCCGTGATGGACGGCGTCCCCGTCGTGCGTCTGTCCCAATCCGCCCGGAATATCGAGGTCGTCACCGTGCCTTCCCTCGGCAATCTGGCGTACGAGTTCAAGGTGAACGGCAAGAACGTCTTCTGGTTGCCCTACAAAACTCTGGCCGAGATGAAAGCCAAACCGCAATTCGGCGGCATTCCGTTTCTCGCGCCTTGGGCCAACCGCCTGAGCGCTTATGCGTTCTTCGCCAACGGTAAGAAATACCAGCTCAACCGGGAGTTGGGCAATCTGCGCGGCGACCAGAATCAGAATCCTATTCACGGCCTGCTGACGGTTTCACCGGATTGGAAAGTAACGGCGGTCGAGTCCGATTCCGATTCGGCCAGCGTGACCAGCCGCCTGGAGTTCTGGAAATATCCGGATCTGATGGCACAGTTCCCGTTCGCGCATACTCTGGAGGTGACCTTCCGCCTCCACGGCGGCGCGCTGGAAGTTCGCACCACGATCCGGAATCACTCAGCGGAGCCCATGCCGGTGGCCATCGGCTATCACCCCTACTTCCAGCTTCACGACGCGCCCCGCGATCAATGGAAGGTTCGGTTGGCCGCCCGCGATCACCTGCTGCTATCGAAATTGCTCATCCCCACCGGCGAGCGCAAGCCCATCGAGTTCCCCAATCCCTTGCCGCTGACGGGTGTGTCTCTCGACGATGTCTTCGGCGATCTGGTCCGCGACGAATCCGGCCGCTCCACTTTTTCGGTGGAAGGCGCGCAAGAGAAGATCTCTGTAATTTACGGATCGAAATACACTGTCGCGGTGGTCTACGCGCCGTCCGGCCGCCCGTTTATCTGCTTCGAGCCCATGTCCGCCATCACCGACGGCTTTAATCTGGCGCACGCCGGCGTGTACAAGGACTTGCAGAGCATCCCTCCCGAGGGTGAGTGGCGCGAGAGTTTCTGGATCGTGCCCAGCGGATTCTGAGCGGGTGCTACTCCGCCGGTGCAGCCGAAGCAGCCGATGCGGCCCGTTCCTTCACTTCCGGCGCGACCGGCTTGCGCACATCGTAAAACTGCACCCGGCAGTAGCGGCAATGATAGAGGTCGCCGCCCGTGAGTTTTTGAAAGAAATTCACGAGGCCTCTGAGCATGGGGTCGATCTTGTCGCGGCTAGCCAGGCGCGTCAGCCGGTACGTGCCGCAACGCGGGCAGCGCGGGTAATCTCCCAGGTACAGCGCATACCAGCGCGGCTCCGGCTTGCGCGTGTGGCACTGCCGGCACTCGTACATGCTCACGTAGAGGAACTTCTCGCCCAAGGTTCGATGGACGCGCCGCAGCTTTCCCCGGCAAGTTGGACAATGAAGCACTTCGTCCTCATTTATACACCAATTGCGCGGACAACTCAACCCGCGCCACAATAGAGTCTAGACCGTTTTCTCCCCGAACCAGTCCCATGCTCGAACGAATCTCCGTGCACGGCGCGCGCCAGCATAACTTGAAGAATATCGACGTGGAAATTCCCCGCAACACCCTGACCGTGATCACCGGGCTAAGCGGGTCGGGCAAGTCGTCGCTGGCGTTCGACACCATCTACGCCGAGGGTCAGCGCCGTTATGTGGAGACGTTGTCCACATACGCGCGGCAGTTCCTGGACCAGATGGAGCGGCCGGACGTGGATTCAATCGAGGGCCTGAGCCCCGCCATTTCGATCGAACAGAAGACTACCAGCCGCAGCCCGCGTTCCACCGTGGGGACTATTACGGAGATCTACGATTATCTCCGCCTGCTGTACTCCTCGATCGGCACGCCGCACTGCCCGTTGTGCGGCAACCCAATCTCCCGCCAGACCACCGAGCAGATTCTGCAACACGTGCTGGCCCTGCGTCCCGGAGAACGCATCATGGTGCTCGCCCCCGTGGTTCGCGGGCGCAAGGGCGAGTACAAGAAGGATCTGGAGAAACTGGCCCGCCAGGGATTCGAACGCGCGCGCGTGGACGGCGTGCTGCGCTCGCTCGAAGAAGAAATCCCCCTCGATCGACGCCGCAATCACACCATTGAAGTCGTGGTGGACCGCCTGCTTGTGAAGCCCGGCATCGAGCAGCGCCTGGAGGCTTCCATCAAAACCGCTACCAAGCTGGCGGATGGCCTGGTGCTGATCGCGGTGGTCAACGGCGAGGAGCGCTTGTATTCCGAAAAGCTGGCGTGCACCGAGTGCGGCACCAGCGTCCCGCAGCTCGAGCCGCGCTCATTTTCCTTCAACAGCCCATACGGCGCGTGCGAGGAGTGCACCGGGTTGGGAAGCAAGTGGGTCTTCGATCCCGCCAAAGCTGTCGTAGATTTTTCGCGGCCGTTACTGGAGGGCGGTCTGGGGCCCGGCGCGGGATCGGCCTACATGCGGCACCGCCTGGGGGACGCCGCCAAACAGATGCGCATCGACCTGGGCACGCCGTTCGATCAGTTCGCCAAGAAAGTCCAGACCGCGCTGCTCGAAGGCAGCAACGGTTTTCCGGGAATTCTGAAGATCTTGCAGCAGACCTTCGACGAATCGTCCGAAGGCTACCGCGAGTGGCTGACCGAATACATGTCGCCGCAGGAGTGTCCGGCGTGCCACGGCAGGCGGCTACGGCCGTCCAGCCTGGCCGTGCGCGTCAAGAACTTTTCCATCGCCGAGTTCACTGCCATGCCCATTTCGCGAGCCCTGGTCACAGTGCGCAATTGGGAGTTCGGCGAGCGCGAGATGCAGATTGCCGGCCGCATCGTGGATGAAATCCGGCGGCGGCTGGAGTTCCTTTCGGCGGTCGGCCTCGACTATCTCAGCCTGGAACGCTCGGCGGCCACGCTTTCCGGCGGCGAAGCGCAGCGCATCCGCCTGGCCACCCAGATCGGATCGAAGCTGCGCGGCGTGTTGTACGTGCTCGACGAGCCTTCCATCGGCCTGCATCCGCGCGATAACGGGCGGCTGCTCGACACGCTCACGCATCTTCGGGACATGGGCAACACGGTGCTCGTGGTGGAGCACGATGCCGAGACCATCCGGCGCGCGGATTACGTGATCGATCTCGGGCCGGGCGCGGGGCGGCTGGGGGGCGCCCTGGTCGCCGCGGGCACGCCGCTGGGTATCCAGCAGGACTCCGGATCGCTGACGGGCCAATATCTGTCGGGAGCGCTCGAAATCCCCGTGCCGCCAAAACGGCGCGCCATGAACGGAAAGAAGCTGGCGGTCCTCGGCGCCTCCGAGCATAATCTCAAAGACATCGACGTGGAGTTCCCGCTCGGCACGTTGACCGTAGTCACGGGAGTCTCGGGCAGCGGAAAATCCACGCTGGTGAACGAAATTCTCTATCGCGCTCTGGCCCAGCAGATCTACAGATCGCGCGAAATGCCGGGCAAATTCACGCAGATCAAGGGCATGCAGTTGCTCGACAAGGTGATTCGCATCGATCAATCGCCCATCGGGCGCACTCCGCGCTCCAACCCCGCCACGTATACCGGCCTGTTCACGCCCATTCGCGATCTGTATGCCATGCTGCCGGAGTCCCGCGAGCGGGGCTATAGGCCGGGGCGCTTTAGCTTTAACGTGAAGGGCGGCCGCTGCGAGGCCTGCCAGGGCGACGGGCAGCGGCGCATCGAGATGAATTTTCTGCCGGATGTGTATGTCACTTGCGACGTCTGCCGCGGGCGGCGATACAATCACGAGACCCTGCAGGTGAAGTATAAAGGCTACTCCGTCGCCGATCTGCTGGACGCCACGGTGGAAGAGGCCCTGCCGCTGATGGAGAATATTCCGCAGATCCGCCCGAAGCTCCAGACGCTGAACGATGTGGGGCTGGGCTATATCCACCTGGGACAATCCTCCACCACCCTGTCGGGAGGAGAAGCCCAGCGCATCAAGCTGGCCAAGGAGCTGAGCCGGCGCCAGACCGGAAAGACATTTTACGTGTTGGACGAGCCCACCACCGGCTTGCATTTCGACGACGTGCGCAAGCTGCTCGAAGTGCTGCAGCGCCTGGTGGACCTGGGCAACACGGTTGTCGTCATCGAGCACAACCTGGACGTCATCAAGACCGCCGACTGGATCATCGACCTGGGACCCGATGGCGGCGAGTATGGCGGGCGGCTGGTGGCGGCGGGCACGCCCGAGCAGGTGGCCCGGTCGAAGAAGAGCTATACCGCGGAAGCCCTGCGCACGGTGATGTAGGGGGCGCCCCGATCGCCGGCCCGCCGGGTCAGAGCGCCAACTGCCGTTGATCACGCCATCGACGTGCCTGGCACAAACGCGCCTTCGGCCTTCAGACTGACTGCTCGTCAGGTCGCGCGCAAGGGGTTGAGGACCTTGAGGCCGGAGAAGTCGCCTTCGTTCCCGGTTACAACCACGCAATCATTCGCCTCAGCGACTGCGGCGATGATCATGTCGAGAGGACTCCGAGGGCGCCCTTTTGCAGTGCCGTCGGCCATTAGCCGCGCCCAGACCAAGCCGGCCCTCTCGTCGAAAGGGAGCACCCGGCCGGCGAACAGCGCTTGCGGACCTTCGGGACCGGAAAACCAACGTTCCAACTCCCTGCGCTTCTTTCCGGCGGGCTTCTCCAATATTCCCCGGTGAATCTCAGCGAGTGTCAGCGACGAGATAAACATGTCCTCGTCGGCTTGCGCCGCCATCCACGCAACTAGTGCTTCCGATGGCGCGGGTTTGGTGACGTTGCTGATGATGTTCGTGTCGAGGAGGCTCCGGCTCACAGGTCCACCTTGCGGCCTGAAATCGGCGGCCGGTTCAGCTTCAGATCGGCGCTAACCAGAGGCGACCGGCGTAACGCATTGAGAATACCGCCCTGTGGCGATTCCCCGGAAATGGTGCGACAAAGAGCGGCGCGAATATGCGCGGAGTCAGGGTCCTCGCCGGCGAGTCGTTTTGCGAGCGACCGAATCAGTTCGCGATCGGCATCGAGTCCTAGAACCTCGAACCGGGCCATTCCTCGCTGGTGGAGGCGCTTTCGGTAGCGTTTCAGCGCTCGTTTCTGCGGCGTGCTGCTCACGGCGGACTTCCTCCGTATATCCAGTAATATATCCAGATTATAGCATTCGAGAACCACGCAAATACTTCGTTAGGGCCAGGGCCGCGCCGATTTATCCCCACAAACGCGATATAGCGGGCCCGATCGCCGGCCCGGCCGGGTCAGAGCGCCAGCTCTTCCGCCGAGAAGAGCACGCGGGTAAACCGCTCCGGCCGGTGCGTGTCGTAAACCCCGTGCGCGTTCCAGGCCCACGCCGGGTGCGGCGAGACTTCCTGGCCTGCCACGCGCAGCGTTTCGAACCGCCCGAAGAACACTCGCCATTCGTCGCCGTCTTTCGGCGGCAGAGACCGTCCGTTCGCCAGCCGCTTCATCCCGGACCACGGAAATGCGATCTCCACCGTCCAGCCCTTGTCCACTACCGAGTCGTCGTTAATCACGCCGTCGACGTGGGTGGCCCACCGCAGCCCCGGCATATCGTAATCCAGAAACGCCCACCGCAACCCCCGCGGGTGCGTGCCCCGCCAGAACGACGCCGGCTGCCTGTCGTAGTCTCCTCCGAACGTCAGCGCGTTTCGCCGCAGCACGTCCCATTCCGCCGGGTCGAACCGGGCCAAGGCATCCTTCCAGATGAAAAACACCTCGTAGATGGTCCCCAGCGCGTTGATCTCGAACTCGTAGTAGCAGTCGCCACCGTCGATGAACACCTCGATGTCGCTCTCCTGGAAAATAAGCGCGTCGCGCTCCGTCAATTTCGCGCGCACGAAGGGCTCCTCC
>Ga0070731_10001307_pt1 | contig 26254 bp, 22 predicted proteins | sample Coa_R1_2_FD_66448 | JGI IMG/M metagenome (GOLD analysis project Ga0070731, IMG submission 66448) | Surface soil microbial communities from Centralia Pennsylvania, which are recovering from an underground coalmine fire - Coalmine... | ecosystem: Environmental > Terrestrial > Soil > Unclassified ... | reverse complement strand
GCCGGCAGGTCGCCGGTGAGCCGGTAGAACTCGCCCTGGTGTGACACAAGGTACTCGATGACGGTCCACGCGGCGGTCTTGTGTCCAGAGTTGGACGAGAGCGCCAGGCTCGCCCCGCCCGCGAGCGACACGCCCGGCCAGCTGCCGTCCGGGGCGGGAAGCGGCGCCGTCTCCCACTGCGTCGCGGGTGGCAGGCGAGCGGCGAACTCGCCGATGTTCCAGGGTCCGGTCACGAGGAACGCGAAGTAGCCACGCGCGAAGTCCTGGTACAGGTTCGCGAGCGCCGTGTCGCCAGCCCGCGGTGCGAGCCCGCTCCGGAAAAGATCGACGTAGAACTCGAACGCGCGCCGACACGCGGCGCTCTCGAAGTCGCCGCGGGTGTCGCCGTCGCGCAGCAGCGTCGCGCCGTTCTGGAGTGCGAGGATGACGGGGACCTGCCACTCTCGCAGCGGGAGCAGGATCGCGTGGTTGTTGGGCCCGGCGCGCGCTTTCACGCGCTCCATCGCTTCGCGCCAGCCGGCCCAGGTGCGGGGCATCTCCGTATATCCGGCCGCCTTCAGCACATCGGGACGGTAGAACAGGAGACGGGTGTCGACGTACCACGGCAGCGCGAACGTCGTACCGTCGATGACGTTCGTGTCGAGGATGCCGGGGAAGTAGTCGTCGCGGGCGATCGTGGAAGCGTCGATGCGGGCGTCGAGCGGTTCGAGCGCGCCGACGGCGTGGAGCTCGGGCAGCCACGTGTTGCCGGCCTGGAAGACGTCGGGCATGGCGCCGCCGACGTACGCGGTGAGGAGCTTCTCGTGCGCCGCGCTCCACGGGATCTGCTGCACGCGCACGCGGACGTCGGGATGCTCGCGCTCGAAGGCGGGTAGCATCTGCTGCACGACCTCGCCTTCGCGGCCCATCGCCCAGAGCTGGACTTCGGTGACGCCGGGCGGTGGAGTTTCGCGGCACGCGGTGGCGAGAAACGCGACGGCGAGGACGAGCTCACGCCGGCGCACGCGGACGTTCCTCGAGGCCGATCAGGCCGTGTCGCCGCCACCCGACGGAGGCGAGCCACGTGCGGGCAGGCACGACCGGGTTCGGGGACGGGGCCGGACGGACGGGCTGTCGCCATCCATGGAACCACGGAGCGGAGGAGCAGGGATCGACCGCGCCGGATCCTTCGCGATGCCTTCGGCGGTTCATCAGCACGTAGATGAGCGCGTGGCGAACCGCGTGCGGCGTGGTGAGAGCGCGCGCGTGGTATCGGTCGCCCCAGACGGGCCCGCGTCGTCCGAGCGCGCGGTTCACGGCGCGAGCGACACGGATGGTGAGGCCGCGGACGCCGTGAGTGAAGGCGCTCGCGTCATCTGCTTCGACGATTAGGTGGACGTGATTCTCCTGCACACTGAACTGGACGACGCGAAATCCGCCACGGGAAGCGTTCGTCAATGCTGCGCGAACGGCGGGAAAGACGTTCTTCGCGCGCAGACAAGAGATCACGGCGACGGAGCGCAGCGTGACGTGGATCGGAAACGAGGCTGGATGCCGTGGCCGACGACAGTGCGGCACACCGGGCCGACGACCCGCCATCGGCTTTCGCCCTGCGCCGCGCCGACGACCACCCCACGTCGGCCGCGCGGGAAGCTCGAGCTGCAATACGCGCGCCATCTTGATTCGGCTACAATAGCACTCTAGCTACCATATGTCAAGCCGTGTCGCCGGCGTTGACGTGAACTTCCCGGACAGAAGCGTCCGTCAATCGAACGCGTAGCTTCAGAAGCAGAAGAATGACGTCAACCCTGCGGCAGGCGCCCCAGCTTCCGGGCGCACTCGCCGTTCACCTCGGGGCTCGTATCCCGGACCCGGTACATGCGCTCGTAACGCTTCCTGTCAGATTCGTCTCCGACGAAGAAGCACCACCGGTCCTGGCCGCCAACGCGACCGGTGATCGAGAATCCTCCTCCGATCATCGCCGGGCTTCGGCTGCCGTCAGCCCGAACCCAGTAGTACTGGTGGATGTAGCCCTCTCCATACGACGGGACCTCGGACGTCTCGACTTCTCCCGTATCGGGCACGGTCACGAGACGAAACCCATCTTCGCGCGGAAAGTACGGTGCGGCCGGGACGTTGAACGTTATCTGTACCCAACCGGCATAGCCGTCGGGTAACAAGTAGCGGTCGTCTGGCGTTCCGCCGCACGCGACGACCAAGAGAATGGTGGCCACGATCGCGCGCGCCGCCTTCACAACGGACGATCAGCCGCGGACAGAAGGGGCCGTCGTCACTCCCACCCTCCCCCACCGCGCGGCGATCTCGCGGTCCGGCAGCGCCCAGGCGCCCGCGTGCAGCGCATCCACCAACTCCGGGTCGTGCAGCAGCAAGCGGCGCTCCTTCGGCGGAACGCCCGTCGGGCCGCGGGCGAGCGCGCCCTCCAGGATCGCGCGGCGGGCAGCGCGGATGGAAGCGCGCAACGAGCGGCGGCGGCCGAGGAGAGCGCGGTGAAGCGCGCTCACGTAGGGATCCACGACGGCCCGGATGAACCCGTCGCGCTCCGCCGCTGGCAGGCGCGCGTTCTTCTCGTCCGCAGCCCGGAGCAGCTCGTCCAAATCCCGCAGCTCGTGCGGCGGCTGTGATTCTTCCGGGATGAGGAAGAGACCGAGGCGGCGCGCGCGGTCGCCCGTGCCCACGCGGCTGGAAAGCACGGACACGGGCACAGCGAGGACGAGGGCGCCGATGATCGGGGTCACCCACCAGAAGTAGTGCGGGTTCAGCCAGAAGAGCGTCACGCCCCAGGCGCTCGCGACCACCATGTCGAGCGCGTGGTGGCGGAGCGCTTCGCCCCACTTCGTCTCGTCGTCGCCGCGTACTTGCGATTTCCAGCCGACGGTGCGTCCGAGCAGGTTCATCCCGACGAAGCGGCTGTGGAACACCATCCGGATCGGTGCGAGCAGGCTCGACAGCACGATCTCGAGCAGCACGCTCAGCGTGAGCCGACCGAGGCCGCCGTACAGCCGCGCTTCGCGGCGTTTCGTCGCGACCAGCACGATGCTGAGCGCCTTCGGGAAGAAGAGGATCATGCCGATCACCGCCAGCAGCGCGAGCGCCCACGCGGGGCGCCAGATCGGCCACTCGGGGAAGAGGCTCGGGCCGTGCGGGAAGTACTCGGGCGGCGTCAACGCGTTCCAGATCGCCGAGATGGTGCTGAGGATCAGGAAGGCGTTCCACAAGAGCGCGGACATGTACGAGAGCGCGCCGTTCAAGAAGAGCGCGCGGTGCGCCCCGAACAGGCCCTCGGTGAAGAGCAGGCGCAGGTGCTGGAGGTTCCCCTGGCACCAGCGGCGGTCGCGGCGCATCTCCTCGAGCAGCGTCGACGGGACCTCCTCGTAGCTGCCGCCGAGGTCGTACGCGAGCCAGAGCGTCCAGCCGGCGCGTCCCATCAACGCCGCCTCGACGAAGTCGTGGCTCAGGATCTCGCCGCCCAGCGGCTCGCGGCCGGGGAGCCGCGGGAGCGCGCAGTGCTCCATGAACGGCGCGACGCGGATGATCGTGTTGTGGCCCCAGTACTGGCCGTCGCCGAGCTGCCAGTAGTGCAGGCCGGCCGCGAACATCGGGCCATAGACGCGGCTCGCGAACTGCTGCACGCGGGCGAAGAGCGAGCGCCGGTTCACCGCCGTCGGCGCGGTCTGGATCATCCCGACGTCGGGGTGACGCTCCATCAGGCGGACCAGGCGGAGCAGCGTGTCGCCCATCATCACGCTGTCCGCGTCGAGCATGATCATGTAGCGGTACTGCGCGCCCCAGCGGCGGCAGAAGTCGGCGACGTTGCCGCTCTTGCGCTCCAGGCGGACCTTCCGCCGGCGGTAGAAGATGCGGTCGAAGCCGTCGACGGCGCGGCACCACTCGAACCACGCCTCCTCCTCGCGCACGGAGCCACCCGGATCCTTGCTGTCGCTCAGCACGAAGAAGTGGAAATGCTGCAGGGCACCGGCGCGCTCGAGGGAGCGGTGGATGGCGCGCAGCCCGGCGAAGACGCGGTCGACCGGCTCGTCGGCGATCGGCATGACGATCGCGGTGCGCGCCTCGCGCGGCAGCTCCGCCGGGTCGGGGACCGGACCGTCGAGATTGGTGATCGCGAAGCGGTCGCGTCGCCGGACGAGCGTGAAGAAGCCGAGCACTGCCGTCCAGAATCCGATCGAGATCCAGCCGAACAGCGCGCCGAAGAAGATCGTGATCGCGAGCTCGAGCCACGTCTGCCCCTGGTGCGGCAGCACGTTCGACATGAAGCCGCTCGCGATCGTCGTCGGCACGAGGACGAGGACGAGGAGATAGAAGCGCCGCCGGTGCGCGACCCGCGTCCATCCGTACCCGCGCCGTATCTCGCGCAGCTTTCCGCCGTATAGCCGCTGGTCGGACGTCTGACGTCCGCGGAGGCGGTGGAGAAAGCTCCGGTCGAGCGGCTGCGGCGCCATCGAGCGACGCGTCAGCGGCGGCGTCGAGCAGAGCGTGCCATCGCGCACGGGACTCGTCCGCGGCCGCCCGCCCCCCGCACTCCACGGCGCACGGCCGGCGATCGCGGCGTCGATGCGCCAGTCGAGAAACGGATCCTCGCCGGTGCCCGCGCTTCCAGCGGGGATCGTCTCCTGGACGATCGCCCGCACGGCGCGCAACGTCTCGCTCACCGCGTCGCCGTCCCCGGCCCACTCCGCCTCGAGCGCCTGCGCGACGGCGGCGTCGGCGACGACGTCGCGGCCGTCCTCGCCGATGCCGAGCGCCCCGGCGTACGCGTGCGCCCGCTCGTGCGCCTCGCGCCAGTCCTGCAGTAGCCGGTCGCGCGAGAGCGGCACTGCCCGCGTGCCGCCACGCTCGGCCGCTCCGCCGGCCGCGACCGGCGTCTCGCTCATCGATATCCTGCGCTCATGGAATGCTGACGAACGACCAGGTCTCGCTCAGCGTCTCGCCGGACTGGTCGAGGAAGGCCCGCAGCTCGAGCGGATCCTTCTTCTTCGGCCGCACCTGGAACGTGAGCCGCCAGCCGCCGATGAACGGGTTGCGGATGACGTGCTGATCGAGGAGCCCCGCAGCGTCGTCCCCGCCGAGCACGGTCACCACGCCGCGCAGCACGCGGTCGGGCGGGATCGCGGCCAGCTTCGGGCTCGCGAAGTCGATCACGAAGCGCTGCGCGTCCTTGACGGTGCCGCCGTCGCGCCGCGTGGCGATCGCGCGCCCGCCGGGCGGGCGGTTCGGATCGTCGCCGTACCAGGACATCGTGTAGCTGAACGTCGTCGACTCGCCCGGGCGCGGCGGCTTCTCCGGGACCCAGTAGGTGACCACGTTGTCGTTCGTGTCGTCGTTGGTCGGAATCTGGATCTCCTCGATCCGCCCCGCGCCCCAGTCCTGGCGTGGCTCGATCCACGCGCTCGGCCGCCGGTGCGCGCTCGTCTCCAGGTCCTGGTAATGGTCGAAGTCGCGGTCGCGCTGCACGAGCCCGAAGCCCTTGGGGTTCTGGGTCTGGAAGCCGCTCACGCTGAGCGTACGAGGATTGTCGAGCGGCCGCCAGAGCCACTCGCCGGTCGCGAAGTGCATGAGGAGACCGTCGGAATCGTGCGCCTCGGGCCGGAAATCGGGGAACCAGCGGGTCGTGTCCTCGCCGTGGAAGAACATGCTCGTGAGCGGCGCGATGCCGAGCTTGCGGATCTCCTTGCGCGGGAAGAGCCGGCTGTCGACGCTCACGGTCGTCTGCTCGCCGGGCGCGACGACGAACTTGTACGCGCCGGTCACGCTCGGGCTGTCGAGCAGCGCGTAGATCGTCAGCTCCTTCGCGTTCGGCGCCGGCGTGACGAGCCAGAACTCGCGGAACCAGGGGAACTCCTCGCCCCACGATTCGGCCGTGTCGATCGCGAGCCCGCGCGCGGAGAGCCCGAATACTTCGTCCTTGCCGACGGCGCGGAAGTAGCTGGCGCCGAGGAAGACGATCACCTCGTCGTAGTAGTCTTTCGTCTTGATCGGATAGTGCACGCGGAACCCGGCGTACCCGAGGTTCTGGGGTACTTTGCTCGCGAACGTGTTCTTCCCGTAGTCGAACTGGCTGGGCGAGAAGTCGAGCTTGTGCGCGCCGTCGGCGCGCACGACGTTCAGCGCGACAGTGCGGTTGTAGTAGAGCCCGGGGTGGAAGAACTGGATCTGGAACGGCAGCTTCTTGTCGCGCCAGAGCGCGTGATCGGGACGGAAGCGGACGTCGCGCCACTCGTCGTACGAGATCTTGAGAAGCCAGTCGGGGACGTCGCCCTTCGGGTCACGGTACGGCTCCGTCGCCAGCTTCTGCGCCCGCTCGCCGACCGCGCCGAAATCGAACGACTCCTTCGCCGCCGCCGGCGCGACGAGCAGCACGATGGCGACGAACGCGCCGACCGTCCCGCGCCGCGGGGCCATCCGGTGCACGTGCGGCAAGCGGCCGCTAGTCGCATGGTCGCCGAGCACCGTCAAGCGTCACCCGACCTTCACGCCGTCCCCGACGACGTTCCCGACGACGTCGAGCGCCGCGAGTAGCACCTGCTCCCGGATCGTGACGAACTCGTCCCAGTCGGCCGTGCGCACGAACGCGACGAGCTCGATCTCGAGTGCCTGGGGTCCCATGCGGACGAAGCGGGTCCGGACCGAGCCGGGATCGACCTTCGGCTGCTGGCCGGCGGCCTCGCGCAGGGCGGTCAGCACGGTCCGGACGCGCTCCGCGCCCGTGCCCTGCGGGAGCGTGATCGTCGCCCGCACCGGAAGGCGATCGCGTCGGCTGAGGTTCTCGAGCGCGAAGGTCGAGAACTGGGCGTTCGGCACCGTGACGACCGTCCGGTCGAGGGTCCGCACCCGCGTCGAGCGGAGGCCGATGTCCTCGACCGTGCCGACCGTGTCGCCGAAGCGGCACACGTCGCCGACGCGCACGGGCTGATCGGCGACGAGGCTCACGCTCCCGAACAGGTTCTCGACCGTCTTCTGCGCCGCGAGCGCGACCGCGAGCCCGCCGACGCCGAGCCCGGCGATGAGCCCGGTCACGTTGAAGCCGAAGTTCTGCAGCGCGGCGATGAACGCGACCAGTGCGACGAAGACCTTGAACCCGCGCCGGACGAGCGGCACGGTCGCGACGGCGCGCATGTGGCGCTGCTTCTCCAAACGGCGCTCGAAGCGCAGCGTGCCGACGTCGAGGACGCGGAGGAGGAGCCACGTGACGGCGACGATCGAGAGCGCCTTCTCGGCGCCGACCAACACACGCTGCACAGGCATCGCGAGCCAGAGCAAGCGGCCGCCGGCCGCGAAGACGCCGACCGCGATCAAGAACCGGAGCGGCGCGGCGGACTGGTCCGCCATCGCGCCGCTCTCGGTTGCGCCGGCGGCCAGCACCCAGCGCGTCAGCATGACGAGCGGACGATGGACCACGCGCGACACGAGCCAAGCGAGCGCACCGAGCAGCGCGAGCGCGATCCACTGCCAGAGGCGGATTTCCAGGAAGCGGAGCCTGAAGAAGGGCGCGGGCAGGAACTGCGCGAGCGGTCCCCAGCCGAACTCCTCGTAGAGGTCCGGGATGGCGGCGACGGTACTGGCCGCCATCTTCCACACCGGCGGCCCGCCGCCTTCCGCCACGCGCTCGATCAGGATCTCGACCGGCCCGGACGACGTGTCGATCGTCCCGAGCGAGTCGCGCAGCGCCGGCAGCCCGTCGTCGGGATCGCCCGCGGGCTGATCGCTCAGCTTGTCGAGGTCCACCCAGAGCGCGCGATCGAGAACGGTCTCGAGCTCGCGCGCGAGCCGCGGGCCGCGCTGCGCGCGCAGCGAGCGCGGTACCTGGCGCAGGTCGAGGTACTCCGCCGCGCGTGCATACTGCCCGTGGCTCGCGGCGTCGACGAAGCGGGCCATCGCGCCGCGCGGCGTGTCCGGTCCGAGCTGGCTCGCGGGACGCGGCGCGGACGCCGGCGCGCCCGTCGTCGTGGTGGGCGCGTCTCCGTGGCTCGCTCCCGCCGCGCCGAGCGCGAGCAGGAGCGCGAGGACGGTCCGCATCACGCCGGGCGACTCGGCAAATCCACGAGGTAGCCGCACGCCTCGTCGGCGAGCGGCATGCCGCGCGGCGCGCCGCCGTACCACGGGTAGCCGCGGCACACGAGCGGCCGCTCCTCGTACGCGAGGCAGCGTCCGTCGTCACCGAGCCGGTCGCACGTGTAGAGGTGCGCGTCCGGGGCGAGGCGACTCGTGTAGAAGGGATTGCGCTCCATCGCCTCGGCGCGCGTCAACGGGCGCCAGTGCTCGGCCGCGAAGATGTGGTCCGACGGGATGCCGAGCACGCGCGTCAGCACGGCCATCTGCCGCACCTCCTCGGGCGACTGCTCGAGGAGGATGACGCGGCAGCAGGCCCCGCAGCCGTTGCAGGCACCGGCGAGCGGCGGGCTACTGGGGTCGGGCATCCCGCCGGGCGCGACCACAGCCGCACGATCGGCCTTCGCCGGGCGCCGCGGCCGGCGCGGCCGACGTCGCGGCGCCGGGCGCCTGCTGCCCGCAGCAGTGGCCCGCACCGCCGCACGCACACCCGGGCGCGGGCTCGGTCGCGGGCGCGCCTGACGTCGACGCGGTCGCCGGCGGGCGCGGTGTGGGTTCGTCCACGGCCACGGCGATCCCCGCCAGGACGCCGGCTAAGGCAGTCGCGATGAGCAGCTCTCTCATGGGGCCCCGACCGTAGCCCAGCGACGGCGGCACGCCAAGCCGGCGTCCGGCACGCTTGTCAGCGGCGGCGAGTTCGGCAACCAAGGGCCGATGGCGCTCCGGGTGCTGACGCTCAACTGCTGGAACGTCTCCGAGCCGTTCGCGCGACGGATGACGCTCGTCCGCGCGGAGATCGAGCGGCTGCGGCCCGATCTGATCGGTCTCCAGGAGATCGTGGTGCGCCGCGACGGGCTCGACCAGGCGGGGATGCTGCTAGACGGCCTGGGCTACGAGCGCGCGTTTGGCGCCGGCTACCGCTGGGACGAGACGGGGGTACTGCCCGGCGGCGCCGTCGATGGGGACGCCTTCGGCAACGTCGTCGCCGCGCGCTGGCCGCTCCGGCGGACCGAGGTCCAGCGGCTGCCGGGCGAGGAGACCGGCGAGCACCGGAGCGCGATCGGCGCGCTGGTCGAGACGCCCGCCGGGCTCGTGCCGTTCGTCACGACCCACCTCAACTGGCGCTTCGAGCAGGGCGTGGTGCGCGAGCGCCAGGTCGTCGCGCTCGCCGACTTCGCCCACCGGCTCGCGCCCGACACCGACTTCCCGCCGATCGTCGTCGGCGACATGAACGCGGAGCCGGACTCGACCGAGATCCGCTTCCTCTGCGGGCTCGCGTCGCTCGGCGGCCGGAGCGTCTACTTCCAGGACGCATGGCGCGTGACCCACCACGACGACCCGGGCTTCACGTGGAGCAATCGCAATCCGTACGCGGCGGCGGCGAACGAGCCCGACCGGCGCATCGACTACGTGCTCGTCGGTCGCGCGACGGCCGACGGCCGCGGCTGGATCGAGCGCGCGGCGCTCGCATTCACGCAGCCGGCGGGCGACGTGTTTCCGAGCGATCACTTCGGGCTCGTCGTCGACGTGCGGGCGCCGTCGTAGGAGGCGATGCCGTCGCGCTCGTATTGGCTCACGCGCTTCGTCCTCCTGCGCGTGCTCGGGCTCGTATACGTCGCCGCCTTCGTGTCGCTCGCGCGGCAGGTCCTGCCGCTGATCGGCCACGAGGGGCTCCTCCCGGCCGACGCCTTCCTCGCCCGGCTCGCGCACCACTTCGGCTCGCGCGGCGCCGGCTTCCTCGCCGTGCCGAGCCTCTTCTGGCTCGACGTCGGCGACCGCATGCTCGCGGCGGGCGCGTGGCTCGGCGTCGGGCTGTCGCTCCTCGTGCTCGCCGGCTTCGCGAACGCGCTCGGGCTCGCCGTCCTCTGGGTGCTCTATCTCTCGTACGTCCACATCGGCCAGGACTGGTACGGCTACGGCTGGGAGATCCAGCTGATCGAAACAGGCTTCCTCGCGATCTTCCTCTGCCCGCTCCTCGACCCACATCCGTTTCCGCGTCGTCCGCCGCCGACGATCGTCGTCTGGCTGTTTCGCTGGCTGATCTTCCGCATCATGCTCGGCGCAGGGCTGATCAAGCTGCGTGGCGACCGCTGCTGGCGCGAGCTCACCTGCCTCTACTGGCACTACGAGACGCAGCCGATCCCGAACCCGCTGAGCCGCCGGCTGCACTTCATGCCGCACTGGTTCCACCGCGCCAGCGTGCTCTTCAACCACCTCGCCGAGCTCGTCGCCCCGTGGTTCGCCTTCGCGCCCGCGATGCTCTGTCGCGCGGCCGGCGTCGTACTCCTCGCGTTCCAGCTCTTTCTCATCGCGAGCGGGAACCTCTCGTTCCTGAACTGGCTCACGATCGTCCCCATCGTCGCGTGCTTCGACGACGGGTTCCTCCGTCGCTTCCTTCCCGTCGCGGTCGTGCGGAGAGCCGAAGCGGCCGCGCGGGACGCGCGGCCGTCGCGCGCGCACCAGGTCGCCGCCCTCGGCCTCGCCGTGCTCGTCGCGGTGCTGAGCGTCGATCCGATGATGAACCTCGTTTCGCGGCGACAGATCATGAACACGTCGTTCAACCGCCTCGACCTCGTGAACACGTACGGCGCGTTCGGCAGCGTCGGCCGCGAGCGCCACGAGATCGTCTTCGAGGGCACGAGCGACGACCCGCCGACCGAGACGTCGGAGTGGAAGGAGTACGAGTTCCTCTGCAAGCCGGGCGACGTCCGCCGGCGCCCGTGCATCGTCGCGCCGTATCAACCTCGGATCGACTGGCAGATCTGGTTCGCGGCGATGTCGACGCCCGCGAACTATCCCTGGACGCTGCACTTCGTGTGGAAGCTCCTTCACAACGATCCCGGCACGCTCTCGCTCCTCGCGTCGAACCCGTTTCCGGATGCGCCGCCGCGGGCGATTCGGGCGCGCCTCTATCGCTACCGCTTCGCGCCGCCCGAGAACCCGGAGGGCGCGTGGTGGACGCGGACGCCGATCGGCGAGTGGCTGCCCCCGCTCACTGTCGACCATCCCCGCTTCCGTGCGCTCCTCGCCGCGTACGGGTGGGCGCAGCGTTGATCCCGCGACACGGATCCGGCAGCCTCCTGTCGTGCCGCTCTACGAGTATTCTTGTCGCGCGTGCGCGCAGCAGTTCGAGACGCTCGTGCGCTCCGATGGCGCGGCGTCGTGCCCTGGCTGCGGTTCGACCGACCTCGACCGGCTGCTGTCGGTGGTGAGCGTCGGCCGGACGCAGGAGGCTCCCGCGCCGGGCGCGTGCGGCACGTGCGGCGACCCGCGCGGCCCCGGAAGCTGCAATTCCTAGAGTCGACGCTCGAGCATCCCGAGCGCCCACAGAATGAGCATCGCGAGCCCGACGCCGGCCAGCGGGAGCCAGAGCGCGCCCATCCCGACCGCTATCCCGATCGCGGACGTGAACCACACGGTCGCCGCGGAGGTGAGCCCGTGCACCTGCGGCGGGTCGGTCGACTTGAGGATCGTGCCGGCGCCGACGAAGCCGATGCCGGTCGCGATGCCCTGCACGACGCGGCTCACGTCCGCCGACGACATCCCCGCCTGACGCGCAGCGAGGACGAAGAGCGCCGAGCCGAGCGCGACCATCATGTGCGTGCGCAGGCCGGCGGCCTTCCCGACCAGCTGCCGCTCGAAGCCGACCACCCCGCCGAGCAGCGACGCGACGACGAGCCGCGCGACGACCTTGCCAGCCGCGGCGAGCGTCGGGATCTCGAACGGTGGATCGCTGGCGAGCGGGTTCATGTGACGCGGCGGTAGAACGCCAGCCCGGCGACGACGAGCAGCGCCGCGATCGCCACGAACACGAAGAACAGCACGCGCGTGACGTCCGCGGCCGCCTCGGAGAGTCCCCCGAAGCCGAGCACGGCGGCGACGATCGAGATCAGGAAGAAGGCGAGCGCCCACCTGAGTAGCGACATGTCCCGAGCGTCGTCCAGCGCAAGCGCGGATGCCTATCCCGGGTTTCCCGGACGCGGGGTCACGGCACGGGTGGCATCCGGCCCGGCGCTGTGGCGTCATGCCTGCGCATGGACGCGTTCCGGCCGTCGTTCGTGCCGCCCGTCGGACTCGAGTTCCGGCGGGAGGACGGGCACGTGATCGCGTTCTTGAAAAGCCACCCCGAGTACGAGGCGGTCGAAGCGTTCGTGTCGCGCCCTCCCGGTGCGCCGCCCCTGCTGCGCGCGATCCTGACCCGACACGACAAGACCCAGGTCGACCACGTGAGCGACCCGGCGGTCGCGCATGTGGGCCGGGCGTTCATGCCGTCACGGTCCATCGTCTCGACCGACGTGGAGTACGACGAGGCGACGCACGACGGGCGGCTGCACGCGCGACTCGCCTTCACGTCGTTCCGCGGCAAGCGCGTCGTGCTCGAGCTCGCGGCGGCGACCCCGGCGACACCCGCCTTCGGCGGGCTCACCGACCCGGAGGGCCACGCGCCGGAGGTCTTGCCGATCATGTGGCGAGACGCCAGCGCGATCGCCGGCGCCGGCACGCGCTGCTCGATCGACGACGTGCCGTGCGAGATCGCACCGTTCGGCGGCGGCGTGAAGGCGTTCCACACGGTCGGGTTCGCGCTCGGCGTGGTCGTGTCGCGCGAAATCGCGCTGCACGTGATCGAATCGCCGCGCGCGCTCGTCGCGGGGGCGCGTTGGCGGTTTCGTCGCGACGACGACGAGCTCGTGTACGAGATCATGGACGCACTTCCGGCCCGGGTCGTCATCCGCGGAATGACGGCCGGCGAGACGATCGACGCGTTGGTGCGCGACGGGAGGCTCGCGCCGACCGCCGTCACGATCCCGTCCGGGAGCGCGCGCCCAGGCGAGCTCGCCGTGCGATTCGCGCCCTTCCTGCACGGCGGCGCGCGCTTCGCGGTCGACGTCGACGCGCATCGCGATCTGCTGACCGGCGACATCGCGGGGACCGCTGCGGACTTCGTCGCTCACCCCGACGCGCCGTCCTGGGCGCGGTCGCGAGCGGTCCACGTACGGCTTCGGGGTAGCGCAGAGGAGGTCCGGATCGCCACGGCCGTGCACCGCGTTGACGCCGCGGGCCCGACTTGCTAACCGCGCGCGCGATGGGCCGTCGGCTGCTCCTGGTCGAGGACGACGCGAGCATGCAGGAGGTGCTGCGCGCGCTGCTCGAGTCCGCGGGTTACGAGGTCACCGCCGCGGTGGACGGCGAGGAGGCGCTCGATCTCCTTCGCGACGGCGTCGTGCCGTCGTTGATCGTGCTCGACCTCATGCTGCCGCGCATGGATGGGTTCCAGTTCCGCGCCGTCCAGCGCGCGAACCCGGCGTGGGCGGACATTCCGGTCGTCGTCTATTCGGGAATCGATCGGCTCGGGGAGCGCGTGCGCGCGCTCGAGCCCTCGGCGTGGTTCGAGAAGCCCGTCGATCCCGATTCGCTCCTCGGCGCGATCGAGAAGTACTGTCACTAAACTCCCCATAGACGCGGCGCTGCCGGACATCGTCGCCGCGCTGCGCGCCCGTCCGCGCCTCCTCCTCCGCGCCGCCCCCGGCGCGGGAAAGACGACGCGCGTCCCCGCCGCGCTCCTCGACGCCGGGCTCGCCGGCGAGCGCCACGTGCTCGTCCTCGAGCCGCGCCGGATCGCCGCGCGCGCGGCGGCGGCATGGGTCGCGCGCGAGCGCGGCGGCGCGCTCGGCGACGAGGTCGGCTACCGCGTCCGCTTCGAGCAGCGCGGCGGCGCGGGCACGCGGCTCTGGTTCGTCACCGAGGGCGTGTTCGGACGCCGGCTCGCGCGCGATCCCTTCCTCGACGAGGCGGGCGTCGTCGTCCTCGACGAGTTCCACGAGCGCCACCTCGACGGCGACCTTGCCCTCGCCGTCGTTCGCCATCTCCAGGACACGGTCCGCCCCGACCTGCGCCTGGTCGTCATGTCGGCGACGGCGGCGGTCGACCCGCGCGCGCTCGCCGGCCCGGCGGTCGTCGAGGTCGAGGGACGAAGCCATCCCGTGAGGATCGAGCACGACGAGACGCCGTGGAACGCGCGCGACCTCCCCGCGCGCGTCGCAGCGACGCTACGACGGGCGGTCTCCGCGCCGGGCGACGTGCTCGTGTTCCTCCCCGGCGCGGCCGAAATCCAACGCACGGCGGAGGCCGTCGCGCCGATCGCGAGCACGCACGGTCTCGACGTCGTGCCGCTGCACGGCGATCTCGTGCTCGACGCGCAGGAGCGCGCGCTGCATCCGAGTCCGCGTCGGCGCGTCGTGCTGGCGACGAACGTCGCGGAGACGGCGCTCACCGTGGAGGGCGTGACGACCGTGATCGACGGCGGCCTCGCGCGCGTCGCCCGCTTCGACCCGCGCCACGGCATCAACGTGCTGCGGGTGCAGCCGGTGAGTCGCGCCGCCGCGGAGCAGCGGGCAGGACGCGCGGGGCGCACGGCGCCCGGACGATGCGTCCGCCTCTGGTCGCGCGCGGAGCATGCCGCACGTCGTATGCACGAGGTACCCGAGATCCTCCGTCTCGAGCTCAGCCGGCTCCTGCTCGAGCTCCGCGCCTGGGGGCTCGCGGGACCGCGGGAGCTCGCCTGGCTCGATTCCCCTCCGGACGTTTCGCTCGCGGGTGCCGAGCGGCTCCTCGCGCTTCTCGGCGCGCTCGGCGAGAACGATGCGCTCACGCCGGTCGGGGAGCGCATGCTCGCCATTCCCGCCCCACCGCGGCTCGCGCGCGTGCTCGTCGAAGCGGCGCGCGCGGGCTCCGCCGCCGACGGCGCGCTCGTCGCGGCGCTCGCCGGCGAGCGCGACATCCTGTCCGCGGCGCGCGCGTTCGGCGGCGCGACGCGCGACTTCCCGCCCGGCTCCTCCGACCTCCTGCTACGGGTGGAGCTGTTCCAGGTCGCTGCCCGCCGTCGATTCACGGCCGACGCCTGCCGTGCGCTCGGCCTCGAGCCGCGCGCCGTGCACGCGGTGGAGCGCGCGCGACGTCAGCTCGCCGCCGCCGCCGGCGGTGCCGGCACGTCGTCGGCGAGCGCGGAGACGCTCCTGCGCGCGACGCTGGCCGGCTTTCCCGATCGCGTCGTCCGACGACGTGCGCCCGGCTCGCCGCGCGCCGTCATGGTGGGCGGCACCGGCGTCGTGCTCGCGCCGGAGAGCGTCGTGCGCGAGGCGATGCTCTTCGTCGCGGTCGATCTCGAGCGCGGCGGCGGCGCCGACGCGCGCGTCCGGGTGGCGAGCGCGATCGAGCCGGAGTGGCTGCGCGAGCTCTTCCCCGGCGCGATCCGCGAGTCGCGGGCGCTCGTCTTCGACGCGGAGCGGGCGCGCGTCGTCGAGCGCGTCGAGACGCAGTACCACGACCTCGTGCTCGCGGCGCGCGTGCGGACCGACGTCGACCGCACCCGCGCCGGCGAGGTGCTGGCCGAAGCGCTCGCCGGCATGGCGCCGACGCTCGTCGGGCCGTCGGAAGAGGCGCTCCTCGCGCGCATCGCGTTCCTCCGCCGTGCGCTGCCGGAGCTCGACTGGCCCGCCGACCTGGACGCGCTCGTGGTCGACGCCGTGCGCGCGCTGTGCGCCGGTCGGACGAGCGTGGCGGAGGTGCAAGCCGCGGACGTGGCGGGCGCGATCACGTCAAGCCTGGCATCTCCCACCCGCGCCGCGCTCGCACGCGACGCGCCGCTCGACTATACGCTCCCGAGCGGACGGCGCGCGCGCATCCGGTACGCGCCGGATCGCCCGCCCGCCGTCGCCGCGCGCATCCAGGAGCTGTTCGGCCTCGCCGCGACGCCGCGTCTCGCGCGCGGCCGCGTCGCGCTGGTCGTCGAGCTGCTCGCGCCGAACCAGCGACCCGTGCAGGTCACCGACGACCTCGCGAGCTTCTGGTGCACGACGTATGCCCAAGTGCGGAAGGAGCTCCGTGGCCGCTACCCGCGGCACGACTGGCCCGAGGATCCAACCCGCGCGCTGCCGACTAGCCGGCCGCGCCGGCGGAGCGAAGGAGATGCTCGCGGACGTCGCCCACCAGGTCGACGTGGATGACGCGCGCACGGAAGCGCCATTCGCCGCCCGCGCGGTCGAAGCGGTCCTCGTACCGTCCGGCGACGATCACCTGGAGCGGCAGCGCGGGGGTCGCCTGCAACACCGTGAAGTACGAGCGCGCGGACGCCGTGTCTCTCGCCTCGTCGACGTCGACGACGAGGTTCGTGATCACGTGCTTCGTGCGCGGGCTGCCGTCGTGCAGCTTGACGATCGCGAGCGCGGCGCGGACATCGGCGCTGCCCCGGCGCAGCGGGCCGCCGGCGCGGCCGTAGGTCGCGTCGGCGAAGAGCGCGGCGACGCCGTCGAGGTCGCCGCCGTCGAGCCGCTCCGCGTAGCCGTGAATGAGCGCGGTGATGGCGTCGCCGGCGATCATGGGGTGCCGGCTACTGTCGTGCGCCGCGACGCCACGACGACGGCAGGGTCGTCGACGTAGTCGGCGCGGCCGCGGGCGGCGGCGCGGCCGCGCCGGCCGCGGGCGGCACCGGCTCCGCCGTGGACGTGGTCGTCACCCACGGCTCGTATTCATACGTCGGCCGGCGCGATGCGCACGCGACGCTCAGGACCACCATCGTCGCGAGCATCGCCGCCGCCCCACCCCGCCGCACGGGTCGCCTCGGATCAGTTCTTCCGCGTCGGGCTGGTCTGCGTGGGGTTTTGGGTTCCGGTCGCGCGCGCGTACATCGCGGCGATCTCGGCCGGGCTGAGCGGACGCCCGCTGACGTCGACGCCGTTGATCGTGCCGGGCGCGACCGGTCGGTTCTCGGGGTACGCCGAGCCGATGAGCAGCTTGGCATCGGGCGGCACCTGCACCGCCCCGCCGGGGTACTGCGTCTGACTCACGAGCTGGCCGTCGATGTAGAGTGAGTATGTGTTGCCGGTCCACGTCGTCGTGACCTGGTGCCACTGGCCTTCCTGCCAGTCCGTGATCGGCGCGCCGATGCCGCCCTTGGCGCCGGTGGCGTCGGTGAACTCGAAGCGGAGGAAATTGACGTTCTTGATCACCTGGAGCTGGCCGTCGCCGACCTCGAGGAAGTTCGCGTCGTCCTGGTTGCCCGTCTGCCAGCCCGGCTGGAGCCAGAACGACATCGTCCCGCTGCGCGGCGCGATCTTCCCGATGTCGTCGACGGCGACCTGCTCGTTGAGGGCGTAGTTGTTCTGGTCGCCGCTCGAGTATGGGAACGACGTCGCGGGCGGCTCCGGTGTCGCCGGCGGTGTGGCGTTGGCCGCCGCGGTACCTGCCGCACCCCCCCCGCCCGCATGGCTGTCCGACGCGGTGGAACCGGCGCCCGGGAGCCCCGTCGGCCCGCTGCCACCGGCCTCGGCGACGGCGAGAGAGCCGCCGCGCTTCTGGGCCTCGCGCGCCTCGCGCCGCGCGATGCGCGCCGCCTGACGCGGCGAGAGCGTGTGCACGCGACCGGACTCGAGGAGCTCGTACGGCGTCTGCGACCGACCATGCGATGCGGGGCGCGGCGCAGAGGTCCCATCGCCCCCGGGCGCGACCGTATTCGCCTCGTCCGTCGCGGACGCGACGTCGGTTCGAGACCCTTCCCGGCCGATGTCGACGGGCTCACCCGGTCGCGATGCCGTCCGGGATGACCCCGCGCGCTCCGTGACCCGCGCCGGCGTCGTGGACGTCTTGCGGCTGGTCAGGTCGGCGACCTTCAAAGCGAACCCCACTGCCGCGCAACCGCCGGCCGCGATCAGGATGAGGCGCGTCGACGCGTTCATGGCCCCCAATGCTCCGTCAAACCGTGTACGGGTTCAAGATCGAAATCGCGATACCTCAAAGTCCGTAGAGTCTGGCGCAGTTGTCCCACAAGACCTTCCGCTTCGACGTATCCGAGAGCGGAAGCTTCAGGAAGGCGTCGACCGACGCCGGGTACTTCGAGTCGGCGTGCGGGTAGTCGGTCGAGAAGACCAAGTTGTCGTCCCCAAACCACGCGACGTACTGGCTGACGGGCGTTTCGTCGGCCTCGACCGCGAGCCAGCAGTTCGACCGGAAGTACTCCGACGGCCGCTTGCGGAGCTCCGGCGCCTCGTAGCGGCCGAGCCATTCCCAGTGCTCGTCGAGGCGATGGAAGAGCCACGGCGCCCAGCTGCAGTTCCCCTCCAGCAGACCTACCCGGAGCCGCGGGAAGCGCTCGAGGACCCCGCCCGCCGTGAGGCTCACGGCGACCATCATGACCCCCAGCGGCTGCCCGAACGTGTGCCACATCATCAGCTTGTCGAGCACCTCGAGCGAGAAGTCCGGCCTGAGCCAGGTCTGGCCGCCGCCGTGGAACGTCACCGGCACGTCGAGGCGTTCGCACTCGGCCCACAGCGGGTCGTAGCACGCGTGATGCCAGGGGCGACGGTTGACGCACCCCGGCGCCAGAAAGATCGCCTTGAAGCCGAGCTCGGTGATGGCACGGCGCGTCTCGGCCACCGCCGCGGGAACGTCGTGGGGCGCGACCATCGCGGCACCGAGGAGCCGATCGGGCCGGGTGCGGCAGAAATCGGCGAGCCAGTCGTTGTACGCACGCGCGATCGCGGCGGCGAAGTCCGGCTCGAGCCCGTCCTGCCCCATCATCTGGGGCGAATCGAGGCCGAGCACGAAGAGGCCCCGGCTCGGGAAGAGGACCGCGCGATCGAGGCCCTCCGCGTCCATCGCGTCGATTTGCGAAACCGCATCCCAGCCGCGCGCCTCGGCGGGGGCAAAGACGCGGTCATGTTCCGACGTCCAGGGGCCGCTATCCGTTCGCATCGGACGCACGGGACCCAGGCGGAGCAGGACGTGCGACTTGACCTTCACGCGCATGTCGCGGGGCAGCTCGGTCAGCCCGACCGGCGCGGCGTGGCGCCATGCGGGATCGATGTAGCGCTGCCAGAGGTCGGGCGGCTCCATGACGTGCATGTCGCTGTCGAGGACGCGAAAGCCGTGCTTCGCCACAGGACCACCTCCCTCGCGCCGTCCGTAGCCTCGGTCGGTGACGGGGATCAAGCGCCACACCTCCCGACGGACGGGTGAGGCCGATCGCCACGGCCCTCCGACGGGAGGGCAGGACGCGGCGCGCGTGCGACACCGGCGCGCGATCGTCGGTTCGGGCCGCCGTGTCCTCCGGCTCCGATCCGGGCACGCCGAATGCAACGGTGTCGTGTCAGGGGGAAGGAGACCATGCCACCCCCCGACGTCAGCCTGATTTTCGTCGTTACAGCGGCGAGCCTCGCGGCGTACCTGCTCTGGATCCTCGACGCCGCGCCCCGCGTTCGGAGGCTTCTCGTCGCGCTTACGGTCGTCGCCGTGATCGCCGCCGTGATCGCGCACGAGGTCGAGATGGCGAACATCGTGGCCGCGGACATAGCCGCCGAGGGTTCGTCCTGAGACCCGGACCGTGCGCTCCCTGCTCGCCTGGTACGCCGCGCACTCCCTCCTGCGCATGGTCATCATCCGCTGCCTCCCGTTCGGCGCCGGGGCGGCGCTCGACATCGCGCTGATCGCCGCCCAGCAGACGCTTCTTGTGAACCCGGCGCGCCGGGACTAAGTCGACGCCGGGCATGCCGGCACTCGACTTCGACGACTTCCACCGCCGGGACCTCCCGCGCCGGCTCGCCGACGGCCGCGGACGCAGCGCCGCCGCCGACGTCCGCGACGTCGCGCCGCTCGCGTTCCGGCTTCCCGACGGGCGCGCGTACACGTACGTCGCCGCCGGCGACACGATCGCGATCGTCGCCGGCGACGCCGACGCCGCCACCGTCGTCGAGTTCGACCCGGTCGACTGGGCGGGATTCGTCGGCGAGCTGCACACCGCCGCGGGACTCGTGCACGGCGGCCGCGCGCGCTTCGGACGCGGCGGCTACACCCACTTCGAACGCTGGGAGCCGGCGCTGCGGGCGATGTTCGACGGTCGCCCCATCTACGATCCGGCGACCATCGGGCTCCCCGCGCGGCTCGAGCGCGCGTTCGCGCCCGACGACCCCGAGCTGCGCGACTTCCTGCACGCAACCGGCTTCGCGCTCGTGAAGCGGGTGTTCGGCCCCGACGAGATCCGCGCGCTGTCCGCGGCCGCCGACCGGCTGCAGGAATCGGCCGTCGCCGGCGATCGCCGGTCGTGGTGGGCACGGGACGCCGACGGCGCCGACGTGCTCTGCCGGATCACGTACGCGGGGCTGCGCGCGCCGGAGATCGCGGCGCTGGAGGACGATCCGCGTCTTCGCCGTCTCGCGGCGCTCGGTGGCGACGCGCTCCGCCCCGCCCGCGACCGCTGCGACGGCGAGACGATCGTCGTTAAGCACGGCGGCGTCGTGGAGGGACTCGCGGACCTCCCGTGGCACCGCGACTGTGGCCTCGGTGGGCATCCGATCATGTGCCCGAACCTCAAGGTCGGGATCCAGCTCGACGCGGCGACCGCGCAGAGCGGTCGGCTCTCGTTCCTCGCCGGCTCGTGGCGCGCGTCTTGCCACCGCTCCGCGCTCGCCGACGGACCGATCGTCGCGCTCGACACCGAGCCGGGCGACTGCACGCTGCACTTCGGCGACGCCCTGCACATGGCGCCGCCGCCGGCGCGGCCGGGACCCGGCCGGCGCGCGCTCTACATGTCCTGGTATCCGGAGCGGACGTTCGCGACGATTCCGCCCGGGCGCGGGTACAACGATCTCCTGCTCTCGCGCGACGACGGGGTCGTCTCAGCGTCGCGCGTCTGACGGGTGTAGCAAGTCCTTTCGCACGTACACGCCGACCCGCTCGTGCTCGGGGACGGTCACGCGGGTGAAGCCGCCCTCGTCGGGGTCGACCTGAATGCGGGCCCAGTAGGGATCGGCGGCGGCGAAGCTCTCTCGACCGCCCTCGAGATTCACGATCATGCCGACGTCGTGCTCGCGCATGAACGCTTCCAGCGGCTGCGCCCCCTTCTGCCACAGCTTCACCTCGACGAAGCCGTCGCCCAGCATTTCGCCGACGCCGTCCGTATCGGTGAGGACGGATACCGGCGGCGGCAGATGCAGCGCGCGAATGAACTGCAGGGTGTCCGTCACCTTGCGCGTGACGGCGATTTGACCCTGGAACGGAGCGCCGCCGCCGACGTAGTCCGACGGCAACACGAACGGGCGCGGCACCGCCATCAAGCAACCCAGCGCCGCGAGCGCGCGCCCGGGGCGTGAGAGCGGCGGAAGGGCGGGCCCGAGAGCGGCGATCGCGAGCGCCGCGTTCAAGATGATCAGGACGGCGGGGATGGCGAGGTAGCGCGGCGACGGGAACACGACGACCGCGGCGGCGATGCTCGCGCCGGCGACGGCACCGGAGAGCAACAGCGCGTCGCCATGCTGGTCGAGGACGCGACGGCGCCAGACGCGGCGCGCACCCACGGCGACCAGGATGGCCAGCATCGCGATCGACGCCAACAGGTTTTCGAGTCGCGCCGCCGCCCGCCAGACGGCAGGGAAAACCGGACGGTGCCCACCAGCTCCGCCCGCCAGGAACCCGAGCGTGCCGAGCGCGTTGTCGGCCACGTGGTGTGCGACCGCCGCTGGATTCGCGATCAGCGCTCCGAACACGCTCTGCGCGGCGCCGAACTCCTGTTGCCAGATGGAGAAGACGTCCCGCCATCCGTGATGCCATCGGAGCCAGTTCCACCCGAACGCGATCTGGAAGGCCAGGAACAACCGGCCATTCGATCGACCGAACCAGAGAGCCATCAGCGCGACGACGAGCAGACCGATCGCGAGCCATGCGGGATGGCGCCGACGCCCGCGCCAGATCGCCGCCAGCAGCACGCCGACTGCGGCGACGCAAAGCTCCGGCCGTGCCCATGCCGCGAGCAGCGAACCCGCGGCACACGCCGCCGTGCGCACGGACCGTGGCGGCAGCAACGCCGCCACGGTCAGCCCGGACAACAGCGGAACGAGCGCGAACGAGTTCACGCGGCTGTCGAGAGGGAGATTGACGTCGGAGATCAAGAAGAACAGCGCCGCACCGATCGCCACCCACGTGCGCCCGCTCGCTACGAATACCGCCGCGAAGAGCAAGACGGAGACGGCGATGGACATCGCGTAGACGTTCGCCAGGTAGACGGTGATGGGGTCGTGGAAGACGGCGACGAATGGCTTGAGCCACAGCGCGTAGAGCGGGCCCCACGACGGGTCTTGTGTGAGGATCGTGACCAGCGGCCGGCCGGCCATGTCGATGTAGAACGGATCCATGGTCAGCATCGGATCGAGCACCCGTGCGGAGCCGGCCAGGTAGAGCGCGTTCGCGCCGAGCACGATCGCGAGCCCCATGGCCGCCGAGCTCCGATCGATCATCGCGTCACTCGATCTCGAACGTCACCTGCACGGTCGCGGACACGCTCGCCTCGCCGGGCTCGATCGGCGTCGGCGCCGCGCGCGCCTCGGACACCATCGCCTCGAAGCGTGGCTGGATCGGCATCGGACGCCCGTGCGTCGTCGCGGACACGACGCCCTTCAGGCGGACGCCGAGGCCGCGCGCGACGCTGTCCGCCTGCGCGCGCGCGTCGGCGCCGGCCTTCTCGAGCGCCGCGCGCAGGAGCTCGTCCTGCTTCGCGAAGGTGAACTGGAGGCCGCCGACGCGGTTCGCGCCGGCGCCGACCGCGGCGTCGATCATCGCACCGACTCCGTCGATCGGCGCGTCGGTGACGCGTACCTCACTGTGCGCGACGTAGCCGGTGATGCGCGGCTCGCGCGGCTCGCCCGGGCGCGCGGTCTCGTAGCGCGGCTCGATCGAATAGCGCGTCGTCGCGACCGCGCCGCCCGCGCCGGCGAGCGGCTTCACCGCCGCGACCACCGCCGCGCTTCGCTTCGCGTTCTCCGCCGCCGCGTCGCCCGCGCGCGCTGCCGTCGTCTCGACTGCGAAGGAGAGCTGCGCGCGATCCGGCGTGGCGCGCACCTCGCCCTGCCCGTCGACGACGATGGTGCGCCGCTCGGATGGCCGCTCCTGAGCGACCGCGAGAGCGGGCACGAGGAGCGCGAGACAGAGCGCGCGTATGGCCATGCGCGACCCGTAGCCGGGCCCCGGCGCGCGGTCAAACTCCGACGATCGCGAAGCCGCGACGCTCGCCGCGCGCGCATCTCGCGCGTGAAGAACCCGGTCGCGGCGCCGGCGGGAAGACGAGCGACCAGGCGCTCGATGACGGTGCTCTTGCCGATTCCGGGACGACCCGTGATGAGAAGGTTCAGCGTGGCTGCCACGATCGCTCCCGGGCCGGGGTGGGACGCCGTGCGCGAGCGGCTCGCCGGCGACACCGTGATGGTGATCGGGGCGGCGGATCGCGGCAAGAGCCATTTCGCGCGCTGGCTCGTCGCCGGGTCCCCGCAGCCGGCGGCGCTGCTGAGCGCGGACGTCGGGCAGCCGTCGCTCGGCCCGCCCGCCTGCCTCGCGGTCGCGCCGCGCCGCCCGTGGCGCGCGCCGGATCGCCTCTGGTTCGTCGGCGACGTGACGCCGGTGCGCCATCTGCTCGCGATCGTCACCGGAGCGGCGCGGCTCGCCGCGCGGGCACGGAGCGTCGGCGCGGCACGCATCGTGATCGACTCGAGCGGCCTGGTCGACGGGCCGCTCGGCCGCGTCCTCAAGTATCACAAGGCGATCGCGGCCGGCGTGACCGACGTCGTCGCGATCGAGTGCGACGGCGAGCTCGCGCCGCTCGTCGTGCTCCTCGAGACGATCGCGCGCGTCCACCGCGTCACCCCCGCCGACGTCGCGCGCGAGCGCGACCGCGACGAACGTCGTCGCTATCGCGAGCGACGTTTTCGGACCGAGGCGCGCGGCGCCGAGGTGCTCCGCTTCGACTCGCGCCGCGTCGTCGGGACCACGTGGGACGTCGGCACGTCCGCGCCGCTGCCGGACACGCTCGTCGGTCTCCTCGATCGCGACGGCCTCTGCGTCCGCCTCGGGGTCGTGCACGCCGTACGCGACCGCGTGCTCGAGGTGCGCGCACGGCGGCCGCCGCCGCGCACGGTTGCATGGCTGCGGCTCGGGACGCTGCGCGTGACGGCGCGCGGCGAGGAAATGCGGCGCTGAGTCTTGGTCGCGGAAGGCGGGTCGTGGTAACCCTCCCGACCTGACTCGTTCGACGCGCTTCCTGGTCGGACCCGATGCGCCGGCCCGGCTCGCGGCCGCAGCCGCGTGGCTCCAGGCGCGTCCGGCCGACGCGGAGGTTTTGGTCGTCGGCCCGAGCTGGGAGGCGTGCGACGACCTCGTGCGCGGCGCGACCCTTGCCGGCGGAGCCCGCTTCGGCACGGTGCGGGTCACGCTCGACCGGCTCGCCGTGCGGCTCGCGGCGCCGCTCCTCGCCGCGGACGGGCTCGCGCCCGCGACCGGCCTCTCGCTGAACGCGGTCGCGGCGCGCGCCGTGCACCTCCTCCGCGCGGAAGGCGGGCTCGGCTACTTCGCGCCGGTCGCGGATCGGCCCGGCTTTCCACTCGCCGTCGCTCGCACGCTCGCGGAGATCCGCCTCCAGCGGGTCGCGCCCGAGCGCCTCGCGGCGCTCGGCGCCGTCGGGCGCGATCTCGCCGTCCTCGCGCAGCGCCTCGCGCACGAGCTGGGAGGCGCCGGCCTCGCGGACCGGGCGCTCGTGTTCGAGACCGCGCGCCGCGCGGCGGACGCGGCGCTCGCGCCCGTTGCTCTCCTGCTGCTCGACGTCCCGGTCACGACGGCGTGCGAGGCCGACCTCGTCGCCGCACTCGCCCGGCGCGCGCCCGACGTGCTCGCCACGGCGCCCGCCGGCGACGCGATCGCGCGGCTGGAAGAAGCACTCGGGTGCACGGCAGCGCCGCTCGCGCCGTTGCCGCAGCGCAGCTCGCTCGACGGGTTGAAGACGCACCTCTTCGAGCTCGGCGTCCCGCCCGCGGCCGCACTCGACCCGAGCGTCGTGCTCACCTCGTGGCCGGGCGAGGCGCGTGAATGTGTCGAGATCGCGCGCGGCGTGCAGGCCGCGGCGGCGCTCGGCACGCCGTTCGACCGGATGGCGGTTCTACTCCGCTCCCCCGGAGAGTATCGACCGCATCTCGAGGAGGCGTTCCGGCGCGCCGGCATTCCGGTGTTCTTCGCGCGCGGAGCGACCCGACCCGATCCCGCCGGACGCGCGCTGCTCGCGCTCCTCGCGTGCAAGAGCGAGCGCCTCTCCGCGCGCCGGTTCGCCGAGTACGTCTCGCTCGCGCAGGTCCCGGATCCGGGCGCGCCCGCCGACGTCCCGTGGGTCGCGCCGGAGAACGACCTGCTCCCGTTGCCCGGTGCGCCCGACGCGCCGGACGACGACGCGCGCGCCGACGGCAGCCTGCGCGCGCCGTGGCGATGGGAGGACCTGCTCGTCGAAGCGTCGGTCATCGGCGGGAAGGAGCGATGGAGGAAGCGGCTGGACGGCCTCCAAACGGAGCTCCGCAAGCGGCGCACCGCCGCCGAGGAGGAGACGCGCGCCGCGCTCATCGATCGACAGCTGGAGGACCTGGACCACATGCGCGCGTTCGCGCTGCCGCTGATCGCGCGCCTGGACGCGCTGCCCGAGCGCGCCCGCTGGGGCGAGTGGCTGACGGCGCTGCGCAACCTCGCCGCGGTCGCGCTCCGTCACCCCGACGACGTCCTCGCGACGCTCGCGGAGCTCGAGCCGATGGCGCCGATCGGGCCGATCGACCTCGACGAGGTGCAGCTCGTGCTCGGCCCGCGGCTGCGCGAGCTCACCGTCCGCCCCGCGCGCCGGCGCTACGGCGCCGTGTTCGTCGCGCCCGCGGAGGCGGCGCGCGGGCTCGCGTTCGACGTCGTCTTCGTCCCCGGGCTCGCGGAGAAGCTCTTCCCGCGCAAGATCGCGGAGGATCCGATCCTGCTCGACACCTACCGCGCGAAGCTCGACGCGCGCGGCCTCGCGACCCAGGCCGAGCGCATCCTCGACGAGCGGCGCGCGCTCCGGCTCGCGGTCGGCGGCGCGCGCGAGCGCGTGCTCCTCTCCTGGCCGCGGGTCGACGTCGAGCAGGCGCGCCCGCGGGTGCCGTCCTTCTACGGCCTCGAGGCGCTGCGCGCCGCGACCGGCGAGCTCCCGGGCTTCGACCGCCTGGAGGCGGGCGGCCGCTCCGGCGGCCGGCTCGGGTGGCCCGCGCCCGAAGAGCCCGCGGACGCGATCGACGAGGCGGAGTACGATCTCGCGCTCCTCGCGCGCGTCCGCGACGCCGACCCCGCGACCACCGACGGCTGCGCGCGCTACCTCCTC